>JAEEGI010019658.1_pt1 | contig 13600 bp, 6 predicted proteins | sample 8958751 | NCBI WGS metagenome assembly JAEEGI01 (sample SAMN16246545, study PRJNA631951) | gut metagenome | biome: gut microbiome; feature: rumen; material: KS-attached | host: Bos | place: Iran: Karaj | collected 2018-10
AGGAAGAAAAGCTTATCGTCATAAACAACTACAACCGCAATGTGGAGAGAATCCACCGGTTTATTCAGGTGCTCGGCGAGTCCGGAAGAACTCTGGCTCTTGAGCCCGAGCAGGCGGACTATGTGGCCGCTTTTTACCCTGAGGATGATTTTGCGGTTTACCTTCCTGAGGGTGGAGAGCTCAAGGCTCCTCTGCTTAAGGGAAGACCTGTGGCCATCAGAAAAATGCTTCTGGATAATCCTGAGAAGTACGTGCTCCAGCAGGATTACAAGCATATATATGAGCTCTTTGAGCTGGAGAGTGTGATCTCACTTTATCTTCATATGGACGGGGCGCCCCTGGGAGATTATGACCCCTCCTATGCGAAATTCTACAGCCTTCTTGAGAACCTGGGCATTAACTTTGAAAGATGCGGTCTCGGCGGTCACGCAGAGCCCTATTATCTACGTCATACCGTAGATATCATTGAGCCAAAGATCCTTGTTCCGCTCCATAGCTTCAGACCTGAGCAGCTGGTATCCGAGCATGCGGGAGAGATCATTCTGCCTGAGGTTGGAGAGACTATTAAATTATCATAAAAATCATGAAAAAAGTGGTCTAATCGTGATTTTATTTACTCAAAAACGTATAATTTATTATGCATAGTTGTTTGCATTTGTCTCGTTTTTTAGGGTGAAAAAAATTATGAAGAACCGCACGAGTGTGCATACCAAGATCATTCTGATCCTCACTATATGCATCGTTGGCATTACTATTGAAAGTGTAATCCAAAAATGGGAATTCTGGGTTCCGCCCCTTCTTGTTTTTGGTGTTATTACTTTGTGGGTAATGCATCTTTCTCAGTACGGACAGGAGAAAATGAGAGAGAATGTCATTCTCTTGCTCAGTTTTACTTCTGCCATCTTTCATGGTGTTCATAATTCCTGCTTTTTTGATATTTCTGTAGCCAATGTGCTTCTTACAGTTGCGCTTTCTCTTCTTGGGAGCGAAGCAATCCTTAATTTTACCCTGGTGGAATATCTTCTGGTTCTTTTTGTCCAGCTGGTGCTGGCTACTTATTATCACACCATAGAATTGGATTATATTAATATTTCAAAAGTTGTGTTTCACACCGTTGTTGTTTTTTCCGTGCATTATGTCTGCAGATGGATCATGCTTGAAAGGAAAAAGCTTATGGAATTCATTGAAACCAATGACAAGCTGATGCAGGCTTCTCTGGCGGATATGGATGACTTTCTTGTTAATATTTCCCATGAACTTAGAACCCCTGTTAATGTTGTAAACGGTATTTCCAACCTTATCCTTAAGGAGGAGGAGACCGAGGATGTGACCGCCATCAGAGATGCGGGACTTCGTCTCTCCAGACAGATCGAGGATATCCAGGATTATACCGAGATTAAAAATGGCCATGTATATATAGAGAGGGACAAGTATATGATCACCTCTCTTGTTAATGATGTAATTTCAAACTTCAGGCTAAGGGATGACAAGGAAAAGCTTGAGATCGTGGTGGACCTTGATCCCAAGGTTCCTGTTTCCATGAAGGGAGATATCAAAAAGCTCCATAAGATGCTTAGGCACCTTATTGACAATGCGGTGAAGTTCACTGCCCGCGGAGGTATCTATATCAGAATATCCTCCATCAAAAGAGAGTATGGAGTAAACCTGACCGTGGAAGTAACCGATACCGGCAAGGGTATGACCAGAGAAGAGGTTTCCTACGTTTCCCAGGGCCTGTATCAGGCCAATAAGGAAAGGAACAGAAGCAGTGGTGGAATCGGTCTTGGCCTTAGCGTTGTCTATGGCTTTGCCCATGCCATGAATGGTTTTGTGACCATTAACAGCGAGGTGGGAAAAGGAACCACTGTAAGGCTCTGTGTGCCACAGGAAGTTGATAATTCCGCTAACTGCCTCAGTATTAATCCCGATAATGTTAAGAATATCATTTTCCATATGCTGCCTGAAAAATATAAGGTTGCGGCAGTTCGCGATTTTTATCGCCAGATGGGTGTAAACCTGGCTACCGGTATCAAGGCCAATCTGTATTCTGCCTATAGCATAGACGAGATCAAGAACCTTATGGGAAGAATTGAAGTATCCCACATTTTCATGGGAGATGTGGAATACTTGAGAAACAGTGCGTTTTTTGACAATCTTGCTGCCAGTGGAACAGTGGTAAGCGTCGCTGTAACTGAAAACTTTCCTGCCAAAAAGAACAGCAATCTGGTTCTTATTCCGAAGCCGATATATGGACTTCCTGTTACCAAGGTTCTTAACGGTATGACCACCGAGCGGGATCTCATGCTTGACGACAGGCAAAAGCGCCCTATGTTTGACGGCGTAAGGGCTCTTATCGTGGATGATGAGCCTATGAATCTTGTGGTTGCCCAGGGAATGTTCAGGGACTACGGCATGATAACCGAAACAGCGGCCAGCGGCCAGGAGTCCATTGATAAATTCAGGGCTAAGAACTATGACATTATCTTCATGGATCACATGATGCCGGAGATGGACGGCGTTGAGGCCATGAAGAGATTAAAACAGCTGGGACTTGATAAGGGCGTCAATATTACTATTGTTGCTCTTACTGCCAATGCCATCAGCGGAGCCAGAGAGATGTTCCTCAGGGAGGGCTTTGACGGATTTATTGCCAAGCCCATTGATATTATGGAATTTGAGAGAGTCATGAAAAAACTCCTTCCTTCCAAATACGTCAGATACGTGGAAAGGAGTGCATCATGAAAAAAGCATTTACCTTATTCCACGCCAAGTTAAGAGACCCCAATATAAGTTACGAAGAAAGAACCATTGTCATGCTGGCATTTCTTGGAGAGATAGGCATGATCATAGCAGTGATCTTTGATATTCTGGGCGGCGAGAACATCGTTGAGATCGTCACTTTGTTTATCATGATAGTTGCTGTGCCAGTTGTTACGGGGTACAGCCTTTTCACCGGTAAGCTTTTTGGAGGAGTCATTACCCAGTGCATTGCACTGGTATTTGTGGTAATTCCAATTCTCTTTTTCTATGGTGGCGGTCCTAGAGGCGGCGGTGTATTCTGGATTATCTTCAGCTATATGTTTATCGGTATGTCTCTTGCAGGCGGCATAAGAATAGCTATGATGATCATACTTACAGGCCTCACCATTGCAGAGTACGCCTTATGGTTTCACTACCCGGAGGTGGTTGTTGTTCATACCAATGCAATGTTTGCCATCGACGGCCTGGTTTCTGTTATCCTTGTAGGTCTTTCCACCTTTGCCATGTTGAGGTACCAGAAACTCATCTTCTCTATTGAGAGTGAAAGGGCTCAGCAGCAGGCAAATAGGGCTGAGGAGCTTAATCGAAGCCAGAACCAGTTTTTCTCCAGCATGAGCCATGAGATAAGGACCCCTATAAATTCCATTCTTGGACTTAATGAGATCATTCTCAGGCAGGATGATGCTTCCGACGAGATCAGGCGTGACGCAGCGAATATTCAGGGTGCAGGAAGAATGCTTCTTGCCCTGGTCAATGACATTCTGGATCTCAGTAAGATCGAAGCAGGCAAGATGGATATTGTGCCTGTCAACTACAGCATGTCTGCCATGGCTTCTGAGATCGTCAATATGATCTGGCTAAGGGCTGAGCAAAAGGGCCTTAAGTTTGAGGTTGATATCGACCCTACTATTCCATCGGAGCTTTTTGGTGATGAGGTCAGAATAAAGCAGATCCTTATCAATCTTTTGAATAATGCTGTTAAATACACCGGTGAAGGCACGATCACTCTCCATGTGGAGCAGGAGCTTTACAGCGAGGACAAGACTCATCTTATCTTCTCCGTAACCGACACGGGAAGGGGAATCAAACAGGAGTCCCTGCCCTATCTTTTTGATGCTTTCCAGAGAGTGGATGAGGAAAAGAACAGGCACATTGAAGGTACAGGCCTTGGACTTTCAATTGTTAAGCAGCTGGTGGATCTGATGGAAGGAACCATCAGTGTAAACAGTGTGTATTCCCAGGGTACAACCTTTACAGTGTCCCTGTGGCAGGGAGTTACCAATCCTACACCTATTGGGGATCTCAGCATCGCCAACTTCGGAAGCACAACAGCAGCCAAGCAGTTTGAGAGCAGCTTTACTGCACCGGATGCAAGGATTCTTATTGTGGATGACAATGAGATGAACCTTGAGGTTGAGAGAAAACTCATCGCCAGCACCGAGGTTCAGATAGATCTTGCCAGCAGCGGAGATCTGGCTCTTTATATGACTGCCAATACCCGCTACGACCTGATCTTTATGGATCATCTCATGCCGGGCATGGATGGGATCGACTGCCTTATCAGACTTCGTAAACAGAGGGAAGAGGTTAACAATAATACACCGGTAGTTGTGCTCACCGCCAACGCCGGTGGAGAGAATAAAGAGCTTTATGCAAGAAGCGGTTTCGACGGATATCTGTTAAAGCCGGTTTCCGGAAAACAGCTTGAGGAGACCATGCTGAATATTCTTCCTGAGTATAAGATCAGGAGAAAAACCGGTCTGGATCTGTCTCACGAAGTGCTTAATACTGCCAAGGGTTACAGGAGAAAAGTTCCTGTGCTCATCACCACCAGCAGTCTTTGCGACCTGCCTCACAGTCTTATCAGGGAGATGCAGCTTGATGTTATCTCTTTCCTGGTGCATACGGATGCAGGAACCTTCTATGACAATGTGGAAGCTGATACGGACGAGCTTTTGTACTACATGTATTCACCGGAGGGCAAGGTGTGGTCTGAGCCGCCCAAGACCAGAGACTTTGAAGAATTCTTTGCTTCGAGGCTACAGAAGGCCCATCATATCATCCATATCTCCATAACTCCAAGTATGAGTCAGGAGTACACCAGAGCCTCCAAGGCCGCAAGGCAGTTTGACAATGTAACTGTTGTGGATTCCGGAGTTTTGTCCAGTGCCATGGGATTCCTTGTTATGGCTGCCCATCAGATGGCACAGCAGAATCAGTCCGTGGAGAGGATCACAGAGGAGCTGGAGAAGATAAAGAGCAGGATGCACTGCAGCTTCGTTGTGGCTGAGACCAGGTTCATGGTAAGAGGCGGCTACATGAGTGAGAGAATGCATAAGATCATGGCCACACTCAACATGCGACCTCTTTTGCAGATAAAAAAGAGTATCTTCATCATGGGCTGGGTGTTCATGGGGGAAAAGAAGCTTTGTTATCACAAATATATTAAAAAGATCCTTTTCAAGGGGGCGGATCCTGATCTTGAGCTTCTTCTGATCGCCTATGTAGGAATGACTGAAGAGGAACTGAGCTGGATCGCCCAGGAGGTTAAGGAGAGATTTCCGTTTAAGCATATCTTCTTCCAGAAGGCATCTGCAGCCATTGCTGTAAACAGCGGCATGGGAACCTTTGGTCTCTGCTATATGGATAAGAGTGACAAGAGCTTCCATCTGGATTCACTGATACCGGATGACAACTACAGCAGAAGAGATAGTGCGACCCTTGATGATGAGGAGGAAGAGAGAAAAGAAATAGAGAAGGAAGTAAAAGAAGAGCCTGAGCCAGCTCCTGTGGAAATGCCTAAAAAATGGTATGAGACTATAGACGGCATAGATGTGAGGATGGCCCTTACAAACAGCGGCTCAGAGGACGCTTTTTTGGCTGTGCTTAAGATCTTTTATGATTCCATCGAGGAAAACAGTCAGGCGATCCAGTCCTTCTATGACGACAAGGACTACGAAAACTATACAATCAAGGTTCATGCTCTTAAGAGCTCTGCCAAGCTGGTGGGAATCCCCGAACTGTCGGAACAGGCAAGACTTTTGGAGGATGCCGGCAAGCAGAGGGATATTGAGTACATCGAGAATAACCACGCAGTAATGATGAGCAACTATCTGGAGTTCAAGGAAAAGCTTGCTGAACATTTCGATGTAACCGAAAGACCTGTGGCGGATGAGCTTATTCTTGAAAGCGCCTATGAGGCCCTTCTGGACAGCGCCAAAATAGAAGACGAGGTCTGTGTAGAGGGCATCTTCAAGGATCTTGGTGACTATATCATTCCCGAGGCAGAACAGGCCAGATTCGAGAAACTTAAGGCTGCCTTTGAAAGACGGGATTACCAGGAAATCATAAATGAACTTGGGGCATAAAATTATAAGTAATAATTAAGACATTGGTTAGCAATTATTCATATAAACGTCATTATCTTGTTGTATTTTGGTATATGTGTAGGTCTGTTTTTACAAAATTGATAGGAGGGTAATTCTGGAATGAGTAATCAGCAGAACAATGCAAAAAAAGGAGCTACAAAGGCCATTAGTGTAAGAATCTCGATTATGTTTGTTGTGCTTTTGATAGCCAGCATTCTTATTGCCGAGGCACTTGTAATAGGCTTTGGCTATGGAATGGTGAAGAATCTTATCGATACTTCCCTGACCAATCAGGTAAGTGCCAGTGCATCCCAGGTAAATAAGGAGCTTAATGCCACATTCTATTATCTGAACGCAGTTGCTGATGCGGTTGAGCAGAACAACTTTGAAAGCAATGATGCCATCATGGAGTATATGGCCGGAACTGTAGGAAGATACAAAATGATCCCTACCGGAGCTTATCTGGCTCTTAATGACGAAACCTTCATTTATCCCAATGCTCCGGATTATGTCATGGAAAATGTCACATCCCGCGGCTGGTATGTGGAGGCTGTAGGTTATGACAATTCCTGGTTCTATTACTACGATCAGCCTTATTTTGATGATGTTACCGGCGAGCTGTGCGCTACCGTTATAAGACATGTTCATCTCAAGGATGGCCGTGAGGGCTGCTTTGCTGCAGATCTGTTCATGTCCGATTCCCAGAAAAAGCTTAATGAAGTTGAAGTATATCAGTCCGGCGGTGCCATGATGATCACCAAGGGCGGAACTATCCTTTCCTTTAAAGATGATCCAAGCCTTTGCGGAAAGAATATATCAGAAGTAACAGATAATCCCCTTATCGTTTCCATCGGCGAGTTTGTAGCTGCCCAGGGAGAAGATGATGTGGAAGTAGTAAAGCCTATTAAAGCAGCAGGAACAAAGTGGTATGCGGTAACCTCAGGTGTCAACGGAACCGACTGGAGCGTAGTTCTTTACGCCAAGCAGGACGAAGTTCTTGCTATACTGATGAGACTTGTTTATATTCTGCTTATCGTTACGGTTATTTCAGTTATCCTTGTTATCATTATCATAGCTCAGGCTCTTCACAAGATGATCAAGAAGCCTGTAACAGCGCTTACTGATAATATTGAAAAGATCTCCGGCGGTGACTTTACCGTTGATATCACTGCCAAGGGTGATGATGAGATTGCATATATGAACAGAGCCATGGGTGAGTTTATCCACGGAATGAGGACTTCTCTTTCAGAGATCAAGGATGTTTCCGGCAAGCTCCGGGGAGATGCCCAGACCTCCAAGAGTACAGCTGAGGACCTTGAGGCAGCAGCTAACAACCAGTCTTCAAGCATGAGCCAGATCAAAGAAAATGTTGAGTCTATGGCCAAGGCTGTTACCGAGGTGGCAGAGAACGCTACTATCCTTGCCCAGACTGTTGCCAACGTAACAGAGCAGGAGCAGGCTATAGAGAGTTCCATGAACGAGCTGGTTAAAAAGGCTGATTCCGGACAGCACGATATGTCCAATGTGGCAAACGGTATGTCCGATATCGTAGATTCCATGAAGGATATGGCCAATGCCGTTGCCAACGTTGATGAGGCAGCAGAGAAGATCACACAGATCATCGACCTTATCAATTCCATTTCCTCCCAGACCAATCTTCTTTCCCTCAATGCTTCCATTGAGGCGGCAAGAGCAGGTGAGGCAGGAAAAGGCTTTGCGGTTGTTGCTTCAGAGATCGGAACCCTTGCTCAGAACTCAGCTGATGCTACCAACCAGATCGGCGAGATCATCAAGGATATGTCCCAGAAGGTTCAGCTTCTTTCAGAGAAGTCTGAGACCAATACAACTCTTATCAACAACAGTGCAGAGACCGTTAACGTAGCAGCCACAACCTTCCAGGAGATCACAACAGAGCTCTCCAATGCTAACGATATTCTCTCCGAAATGGCCAAGCAGATGGAGAAGGTTAATGACGTTGCCACCAACATGGCCTCCGTATCAGAAGAGCAGTCAGCTTCCACCCAGGAGATCGCTGAGAACGTTGAGAGCGTTACAGAGGCAGCCCAGGGTGTTGCATCCTCTTCAGAGCTGGTTGCCAACGCAGCTTCCTCAGTATCGGATGCTGTTGATACCATCAATGAAAACCTTCAGAGGTTCACCATTAGCTGATAAATTATAGTTCCTGTTTATTAATTGTTATATACAAAAAAGCTCACAGGCAATAAGTTTGTTACAGTGTAAGGAATAAAATTCAGCGGGTACGGTTCTCCAAAGAGAACCGTACCCATTGTATTCATGTACGAAAATAAAACAACTAATTGTTTACAGCAGGTAAACCCCGAGTAAAAATTATTCTAATATTTTTATAAACTGACTAAAGTTTTGCCAATAATATGCAGATATATATCTATATGGGCTTCTATACACAAAAATCTTTTTAGGATCATAATCCGGGAGGTATTAAAATGCGCAACAAACTCCTATCATGTGTTTTAGTTCTGGCTATGACACTGAGTCTTTTTACTGCATGTGGCAAACAGTCTGCTAATGACGGAAATGAGGTGGCTGACACAGATGCTTCGCAGGAAAATGCCGCAGGCGATAGCGCCGGCACAGGTTCCGAAGCTACCTGGCCGACCACCCTGACCAATTCTGTACACAACAGCGCAGCCCCTGACTGGACTGAGTACAATCAGCTCATCTTTAACATTAAAAACACCACTGACTACAATGAACGTGAGGTAATGATGCACCGCGCAGAAGATATCCTCATGTCTACAGGTGCTGTGGTGCCGCTCTATTATTATAATGATCCTTATCTTCAGAAAACCTCCATTAATGGAATCTATTCATCTCTCTTTGGTACTAAATACTTCATGTATGCAAAGGGCTGCGTAGACAACATTTTGAGGGTGAGCCTTTCATCAGATCCCACATACTTGGATCCCGCCCTTAACTCCTCTGTAGATGGAGCATGTCTTGTGGCAAACACCTTTGCGGGACTCTACACCTATAATGCGGAAGGAGAATGCATCCCGGCTCTTGCGGATCCGGCAAACCCTTATGAGGTATCGGAGGACGGCTTATCCTACACCTTCCATTTGAGAAAAGATTTAAAGTGGTCCGATGGGTCACCTCTTACAGCATCGGATTTCGTATATTCATGGAACAGAGCAGTCTCATCATCTCTTAATGCAGACTATGCTTATATGTTCAGTAATTTCGCAGGCTATGATGATGGCAAAGTTAAGGCGAAGGCAATAGATGATAATACCCTCACCTTCACCCTCACAGCTCCCTGCGCATATATCCTTGACCTTATGGCCTTTCCTATATTTTTCCCGGTAAATCAGGCCTGTGTTGATGCAGCAGATCCTGACGGAGTTAATCCCGGGGCCTGGGCAGAAAATGTTGGCTTTGTAGCTAGCGGAGCCTTCACTTTGCAGGAATGGATTCCCGGCGACAAAATGGTATATGTCAAGAATCCATATTTCTACGATGCAGACAACGTATCGGTAGATCAGCTTGTCTTTTTCACGACAGCTGACGAAGAAGTGATATTCAGCGCTTACAAAAACGGAGAAATTGACTTTGCGGATTCAGTACCCACTGAAGCAATTCCGGGTTTTCTTTCCTCCAACGATCCTGAATTTGTTATAGCTCCAAGCCTTGGAACCTACTACTTTGCTTTTAATGTAAACAGCCATATGTTTGACGGTAAGTCCTCAGCTCAGGCTGCTGCCATGAGACGTGCCATGGGGCTTCTTATTGACAGATCTTATATCGTAAATAACATCGGACAGACGGGACAGGTCATTGCAACCTCTTTTATTCCTGAGGGAATGCTTGACGGTAATGGCGGTGTGTTCAAGACCAGTGATGATAAATATGCTTTTCCGGATGCATCTTCAACCGGTTATTATCCTGCAGAGAAGACAGATGCATCTGTCAATGAGGCAAAAGCGCTGCTGGAAGAGGCGGGATATTCCTTTGGTTCAGACGGAAAGCTCTCACCGGATACTCCTATTGCTTTTGATTTCCTGACCAATAACAGTCAGTCCCACATCCTTGTGGCAGAAGCAATTAAAAAGGATCTGGCTGAGGTAGGAATAGAGGTAACTGTTGTGCAGGAAGACTGGGGCACTTTCCTGCAGGACCGCAAGGACGGCAATTATGATGTGGCCCGCGAAGGCTGGCTTGCAGATTTTAATGATCCTATAAACATGCTTGAGATGTTCATTACAGAATCCGGAAACAATGATCCTCAGTTTGGCCGAGAGCCCTTTGATGAAGAAGAATAAGGAGGGAGCCATTTATGTTTAAGAAAACAAGTTTACTATCTAAGATGCTCCTTGGAATAATTCCTGCTGTTGCACTGGCACTTATTCTTGTAACAACAGTGAGCGTGAGCAGATCATCCGAGTCAATACAGACTCTGACAACGCAGAAGGCAGAAGAGTCCATTCTTGCAAATGTAAGTGATATAAATGCTACCCTCATGACCCTGCGGTCCACTGCAATAACCCTGGCAAATACTGTGGGCGGAACCTACAGTTCCACCGATCTTGATGTGTACCAGGCTATTTTTAAAAAGGCTGTTTTATCAAGTGATGTTATTTCAGGAGCCGGCATATGGTTTAAACAGGGAGTGTATGAGCACAGGACATATGCAGGTCCTTACTGGTACAGAGACGGAAATACCATCACTTATACCGATGAATACTCCAATGCAGAATATGATTATTTTTCTCAGGAGTACTATACAGTAGCAGCGACCCTTCCCGAGGGGCAGTGTAACATAACAAATCCATATTATGACCCATCCAGCGGAAAAGTAATGGCAACCTGTTCAGCTCCTATTTATGATGTTGCCGGATATTACTCAGGCTGTATAACTGTTGATATATATCTGGATTCGATCCAGAACATGGTATCAGGCATCTCCCTGGGCAAAAACTCTGCTCCGATACTTCTTGATTCTGAGGGCACATATCTCTATGACGCAGACGACGGCAAGATCTCACAGGCACTTAATATTGCCAATGATCCCAATGCTTCCCTTGCAGCTGCAAGTGCTCAGGTGATGGCCAATTCATCAGGTGTGACCTCTTTCACTCAGGATGGTCAAAAGTATCTGTTATTCTACGGTACTGTTCCGGATGTTAACTGGAAGCTGGGCGTAACGCTCCTTGAAAGTGAGATGAATGAGAGTGTAAATTCCATAAGGACATTCCTTCTTTTTATAGGCTTAGTGGCACTTATTATCTGCGTTGCCATCATAACTCTGCTGGCACTGTCCATTGTTAAGAATGTCAACAGCGTTAAGGCCTTTGCGGGAGAGCTTGCAAAGGGCGACTTTACTATTGATCAGATTAAAACCAGGAGTTCTGATGAACTTGGACAGATGTCCCTGTCCTTAAATAACATGTATGAGAGCAATAAATCTGTTATTACACAGGTTTCAGAAGAGTCCGGAAGAATCGATGAAGCTTCTACAAATCTTGGAAACATGGCTGAACAGCTCACCAATGATTTCCAGATGATCAGAAACAACATGACCGGCGTTAATGATGCCATGATGAGTGCATCCGCTGCGACGGAGCAGGTTAATGCTTCAATCGAAGAAGTTAATGCTTCAGTACAGATGCTTTCCGGTCAGGCCGATGAAACCAGGACTCAGGCAGATGATATACAGCGCAAGGCTGCAGATATCGAAGAAAAATCAAGGAAGGCCAGTGAAAATGCTGCTCTCATTGCTTCTGAAAGAGAAAGAGATGTTGAGGAAGCCAATTCTCAGGCAGAAGTCGTTAAGGAAATCGGATCCCTTGCTGATTCCATTGCGGAGATTGCAGACCAGATCAATCTTTTGTCATTAAATGCTTCGATCGAGGCAGCAAGAGCCGGCGAACACGGCAAAGGCTTTGCGGTTGTTGCTTCCGAGATCAATAAGCTTGCGGGAGAAACTGCAGAGGCCGTAGGTCAGATTCAGGGCACAGTAGAAAATGTTCAGGCTGCATTTGAGAACCTTCTGAATGCCACCAATGAGCTTCTGAAATTCCTGAATGAGACGGTAAAGAGCGATTATGATAACTTTGTAAATATTGCGCAGGAGTATGGTAATGACGCCGCATCCTTTGGCCGCCAGTCAAGCTCCATCGCTGAAATGGTGGGTACAATACGTGGCGCAATGAATGAAGTAAGCAGTGCTATTCAGAATATTACAGAATCAACACAGGATACCGCATCAAGAAGCTCCGAGATCACAGATACTGTCAACACCGTATCCGGTGTGGTTGACAGCGTATCCGATATGTCTGTCAAACAGCAGGAGATTTCCAGAACTTTGTCGGATGTTGTCGGAAAGTTCAAGTTAAGAGCATAAAGTTCAGGTTAAGATCACAAAAGTTAACGGGGACGGTTTGAACCGTCCCCACTCCCAGAGGTTGGCTGATTACAACAGGGTATCGTTTGATGACACGGGCAAAGTGCATTGACGACCGGAGGACGTTCTTGGAGGGAACCTTCGAGAAGTTTCCCTCCGCCACTTGGGCATCCTCTCTGTAAGCTTTATCCTTGGGCGCTGCCCAGACCCGTCCTCGTCGGAAGGCAGGAGGGCCGGCAGAAAAGAAGCCGGCCCCCGCCGGAATAGGATTTGTCCGTGTCATGATATCAAGGGCTTTCGCGGCATAAATCCTCGCGCGAGATAGTATATGGCTCCCCGCCCAGCCTTTGGCGCTGCGGTTTATTCCACGGTCCCTTGACATCATTCCCGCTCCGGGAAGTGGCGTGAAAAATGAAGAAAAGGTTTGATCTGTTGCTGATTCTGTACTAAACACACGCACAGAGCTCATAACATCTCTATAATTTTGCGTGTTTATGGTCCGGAAAAATCAGGGAAATAGGATAAGATTGAAGGTTTCTAGCCGTTTTATCCTAGTTTTTTCTTGGAAAAATAGGATAAGATCAATGAGTTTTCATGGTCTTATCCTATAATTTTTGAAAAAGTTCGAGTGCGCGATATTTAATTATTGCAATATCGATAAAGTATAGGATAAGACGGACCATATCGGTGCATCTTATCCTATTTTGCTCTTAGTAAGGGAATTCACTGCTACTTCAGACGCCATTTACCCCATGAGCGGGAATGAAGTCAAGGAACCGTGGAATAAACCGCAGCGCCATAGCATGATGAGAAGCCATGAACTTCCCCGAGCGAGGATTTATGCCGCGAAAGTCCTTGACTGAATGGAGCGTCACACCCTTACCTTCCGGGATGGCACCTCGAGTGCCATCCCTTGACTACCATGGGGATCTAGGCCTGTCACAGCGTATATGGGATGCCTATTAGGAACATTTTTAACCACTTTCACTAAGGAATTTGTGGAAATAGTCCCCAACGGCTCAAAATTTCGCAATAAAAAACAGGAAAAATCTGCGAAGCGTCAACTTCTTAGGGAAAGTGGTGACAGGCA
>JAEEGI010019660.1_pt1 | contig 13598 bp, 4 predicted proteins | sample 8958751 | NCBI WGS metagenome assembly JAEEGI01 (sample SAMN16246545, study PRJNA631951) | gut metagenome | biome: gut microbiome; feature: rumen; material: KS-attached | host: Bos | place: Iran: Karaj | collected 2018-10
AGGTCCCAAGGGTTTGGCTGTTCGCCAATTAAAGCGGCACGCGAGCTGGGTTCAGAACGTCGTGAGACAGTTCGGTCCCTATCCATCGTGGGCGCTGGAGTCATGAAAGGAGCTGTTCCTAGTACGAGAGGACCGGAATGGACGCACCACTGGTGCAACTGTTGTTCTGCCAAGGGCACAGCAGGGAAGCGAAGTGCGGAAGGGATAAACGCTGAAGGCATCTAAGCGTGAAGCCCACCTTAAGAATAAGACTCCCATCTCAATAAGAGAGTAAGACCCCCGGAAGACGACCGGGTGATAGGTCAGCGGTGTAAGCGCTGCAAGGCGTGAGCTTGCTGATACTAATAGGTCGAGGGCTTGATTTCAGGATACTGAGACAAGTCGTTGAAAGCGTAGTGGCTGAAAAGTCCTTCAAAAGAAACTGTGCAGTTGTCAGGGTACCGAGAGATACCTTGAAAAGAGATTTCCGGTGGTAATGGCGAAGGGGTTCCACCTGTTCCCATCCCGAACACAGAAGTTAAGCCCTTCAGCGCCGATGGTACTTGGCTGGACACGGCCCGGGAGAGTAGGTCGCCGCCGGATTCCACAGGAGAGCGGAGCGAAAGCTCCGCTTTCCACTATTCCTCAGTAGCTCAATGGCAGAGCACTCGGCTGTTAACCGAGTTGTTGTAGGTTCGAGCCCTACCTGGGGAGCCATTCCCCTGTTTCATTTAATGTGAAACAGGGGAATTTTTTGTGCTTCGAAACAGTTCAGGGATAAAATATGTAGAACACGAACATTTATGATCAGACTTTTGAACGAAAATGCATGCGCAATGTGCTTTGCAATGCTTGGGAACATGTATTTCTCTTAAAAACTTTAGAAATACTTCTTGACAACAGAACACGAACAATATAGACTATACAAGTAAAAACGTTCACTATTTTCAAGGAGGAACGCGTATGAGCAAGTTATTTGACCTCAAAGGGAACGGAACCAATGTACGTACTGAGATTCTGGCAGGTGTAACAACCTTCGCCACTATGGCCTATATCCTTGTGGTACAGGCTGGCTTCATGGCAGATGCAGGAATGAATGGAACAGGTGTCATGCTTGCTACAGCTCTGATTTCCGGTCTTGCTACTTTGGCAATGGGCTTATACGCAAAGTCCCCCTTTGCACTGGCACCCGGTATGGGAACAAATGCGATTCTGGCCTACACACTGGTAGCGCAGGGCATTTGCACCTGGCAGCAGGGCCTGGGCATTGTATTCATTTCCGGCTGTGTTTTCGTACTTCTTTCAATCTTCAAAGTTCGTGAGAAAGTCGTAGAGGTAATTCCGAAGGTCCTTAAGATAGGCGTCGGTGCGTCTGTAGGCGCATTCCTTATCCGTCTGTCCCTTGCGAATGCCGGTATGATCTCTGTCAGCGGCTCTTCCTTTGCACTGGTGCTGGATTTCAGCAATCCTTCAGTGTTGCTGTCCTGGATCGGCCTTGTAATCACACTGATTCTTTACTTCCTGCGTATCCGTGTTAACGGCAAAACATATCATATTCGTGGTTCTTTGCTTGTTTCGATTATTCTGATTACAATCATTGGCATTTTTATGGGCCAGGTCAAGCTTCCCGAATCCATTATTACGAACAATGCATTTTCCAGCCTTGGTGATGTAATGTTCAAGCTCGATATTCTGGGTGCTCTCAAACCTGCTCTGTTCACATTCATGCTGATGTTCTTCATGTCAGACTTCTTCTCCACGCTGGGAACTGCGCTTGGTGTTGCCGGCAAAGCTGGTATGCTTGATGAAAACGGCAATCTGCCTACCATTGGCCGTATCTTCCTTGTAGACAGCTGTGCTACCGTTGTAGGTGCTGTTTCGGGCCTGACTACTGTTACCACTTATGTGGAATCTGCCTCTGGTGTTGAAGCAGGCGGTCGTACTGGTCTGACTGCTGTTGTAACTGCTATCTGCTTCTTCCTGAGCATGCTGTTTGCACCGCTTTTCCTGATGGTTCCCACTGCCGCCACAGCACCTGCACTGATTGTTATTGGTATCTCCATGATGCAGACACTGAAGGATGTGGACTTCCGCAATGTGGAATGGTTCCCGGTTGGCTTCATGGTGATTGTTTCCATTTTCGGCGGCATTGCGAACGGCATTGCCTTGGGCCTTGTATGCTACTGCGTAACGCACTATGCCCGTTATCTGTTCACTGACAGCCGTGCTAAGGCTCCCAACCTGTTCACCGTGATCATTACCATCCTGTGCTGCCTGCAGTTCATCAGCTGATCACAGCCGGAGGAAGATAGATATGCAATTAATCAAGAATAAAGACCGTTCCCGCCTGACAAAGGCTGCACTTGGCAAGATTCCCTGTGATCTTTCCATTGATAATGTTCAGCTTGTTAATGTTATCACTGGCGAGATCTATCCTGCGGGTGTGGATGTACTTGACGGTGTCGTAGTACGTGTCCGTATGAAGGGTGAAGCCTGTGAACCTGCCGCCAAGGAACATGTGGACGGTCATGGAAACTACCTGCTGCCAGGTTTCATTGATACACATATGCATGTGGAATCAACGATGATGGTTCCCGAGAACTTCGGTAAGGCAGCTGTTGTGTGGGGCACGACTACCGCTGTAACTGACCCGCATGAAATAGCTAACGTAATGGGAGTGCCCGGTGTCAAATACATGCTGAAAAGTGCAAAGCGCTCTCCCCTGCGTATTTTCACCCTTGCACCGAGCTGTGTACCTTCTGTACCTCATCTGGAAGGCGCAGGAGCAGCCTTTTTCAAGAAAGAGATCGAAGAACTGCTTGAAGAAGACGGCGTAATCGGCGTTGCGGAAGTGATGGATTATATCGGAGTTATCAATGATGACCCAAGAATGCATGGAATCATCGCTGCAGGTGAAGAAAAAGGTGGCTTTATCCAAGGTCATGCACCGTATGTGATGGGAAATGATCTATGTGCATATCTCTGCGGCGGCCCCGTCAGTGATCATGAAGTTCGTATGGCTTCCGAACTGGTTGAAAAGCTGCGTCAGGGCATGCATGTGAACATCAAGTCTTCTTCGCTGAGTGACACTGTTCAGGAATTCATGAAGGGAATCAGAAACGTACCGGTCCATGACAATGTATCCCTGTGCACGGATGATGTGCATGCTGCGGACCTTCTGACAACCGGACATATCAGCCATGTTGTAAATGAATGCCTTAAAGGCGACATTGAAACCATGGATGCCATCCGTTTCGGTACGATCAACGCAGCACGTGAACTTTCGTTTGAAGATGGCGGCCTGATCGCTCCCGGCAAAGCAGCAGATATGCAGCTTGTTTCCGATCTTAAGTTTGATAAACGGCCTCTGGCAGTCTATGTAGCCGGAAAACTGGTTGCAAAAGACGGACAGCTGATAGGTGAACCTGCGACTGAAGCAATTCAGCCTGGCGTGAACACCGTAAACATTCCTCAGATCACATCTCCTGAAGTGTTTGGCATCCGTTCAGACAAGAAAGAAGAGAAACTGCTTGTTTTCAGTGCTTCCCGCGACAGTATGAAACCCGGGCAAGAGCTTGTTTATAAGCCGTTCCCAGTTGAAAATGGCCGTGTGGTGATCCCGAATCTGGATGAAAACCAATATATTAGTGTAGTAAACCGCCATGGTTCCGGCGATATGACCACTGTTATCTGCAGTGATTTCTACCTGATGCATGGTTGTGTGGCTTCCACTATCAGCCATGACAGTCACAATATGACCATTGCTTATCGGGATATCAATGATGCCTATGTGGCAGCTAAAGAACTGGAGCGTATCGGCGGTGGTATGTGCTTTGTTGAAAACGGCAAAGTCGTCTATTCCTTACCGCTTCCTGTGGCTGGCCTGATGAGCCCTCTGCCGGTAGAAGAAATCGCTGCGGCGATTCAGAAGATGGATGAAGCAGTAGGATATGCCAGCGATCATAGAAGTCCCATGCTGTTGGCCATTGCGATCCTTGCTCTTCCTGTTCGTCCCGGAATCATTATTACCGATCGAGGCGTAGTGCGCGGAGAAACCCTTCAATTCATTCCGCAAAAGATTGACTGATTGTCAATTTTATAGGATGATATGTAATCGGATTAACGCGCAATTCTAAATCGAAATTTGGCTGAAACACTATCGCCTCCGCATCTTCCGAAAGGTTGATGCGGGGGATTGTTTTTTGAGGAGAAGATGAAACAGAAGAGTTTGCGCTAGGAGAATCGTTAGATATATACCTGAGCCAGGAGGGTTTATTCAGAAAGGTGAAACATAGTGAACATCAAAACAAGGAATACGTAAGTTCTTGCATTTCTGATTAACATAATTCCGTATTAGCTAGATCAGTATATTGAAGAACAGTGTATTCATCTGAAAATAATTCGACTATTGTGAATACCGCAACAGAAACACTGCGTTATTGGCCCAAAGAGAAAGAATAGAGGGATAATCACAATATGAGTGGTGTCTCTTTAGACTTTTTCTACTCTGGTCTACTGCTAACAGAGTAAAAGACGTGTAACAAGTATAATATAATAGAAGAAATTCGTACCATTTCTGTTTATTATACCCCCAAATATACATAATGAAGAGACTTGGAAAAGAAGATTGAGACAGTAACTACTGGGAATAATGTATATTCCCCAAAGAGAATATGCATAAAATCGGAAAATTTAATAGATTTGTAACAATTATTCATGATTATTGTGCTAGAATATAACGGTATAGGTGTAAAAGAATGTCGTATTTGGGATTTAAAACGTTCTTTTCTCCTAAAGATACAATACAAAGATGCAGAAAAGCCACGATCTATATACAGATCTGTGGATAGCCTGTGTGCAAAAAGACTGAGCACGGCACTGTGTGAAAGCGGGGTGAATATGTGAGCAAACAGGTTGAAATACGGTTGCTGGGAAATTTTCTTGTCACCGTGCTTGATGAAAGCGGGCAGGAACAGGATATCTCCTGGCAGGTCAGCCGTAAAAAGGTCAGCCTGCTCACCTACCTCATCCTGCATGAAGGCAAGCCTGTCGCGGCACAACGGTTGATTCGCGAACTGTGGCCGACAAAAGAAATGCTTAATCCGGCCAACACGTTAAAAACGACCATCAACCGCCTGCGGAATTTCCTGAATGATGTCACACCAGGACTGGGTGCCTGCATACAGTGGAACAAAGGCGCCTACTTCTGGCAGGACGATCCGCGGGTCCATGTAGATGTTCTGGAAGCAATCTCGTTGATTCGGTGTCTCAAATCACAATTGGACACCGAAGAGCGCGCCAAGGCCAGCTGCCGGCTTCTGGATCTGTACCAAGGTGATTTGATCCTGAATGGGGACATGGCCAACGGTGAGCAGTATGCAAGCTGGCTGCATCGCGAGTATCTGGAAGCTGTATATAGTTATGTAGAACAGCTGAAGGCTCAGGAAGCAAGCAACGAAATTGTACGCGTATGCAAAATGGCACTGCAACGTGACGAGCTGGACGAGTATCTGCGAATTGAACTGATGCGGGCGCTTGTCAGCCTGAACCGTACAGGAGACGCGGTAGCGGAATACCGTCAAGCCACACGCCTGAGCCGGCGAATCCTGGATGCTGATCCCGGAGAGGATCTGCAGGCATGTTACCATGAACTCTCTGAAGCGGGGCATACGATACAGCTTAACCTGGATGCTATCCGCAATGAGCTGCTTAAGCGCGAAGGAGAGAGATTTGGTCCTTTCTTCTGCGATTATGAGGCTTTCCAAGAGATATACAACATCCAGATGCGCAACCTTGAGCGACTGGGGTCCACAATGTTCCTGGGAGTAATGATGGTTCGCAAGTCGGATGAGACTGACGAAGAGATTAGCGACGTACATCGTGAAAGCGCTATGGCCGGGCTGCAGGAGATCATGCGCAAGCATCTGCGTAAAGGCGACATTGTAACGCGCTTTTCCCCTGCCATGTATGCAATGCTCCTGCCGACTGTCAACTATACAACAGGCAGCATGGTAATGGAACGAATGGAACAACTGTTTTACGAAGAGTATCCAAGCCGTAAAGTAGCATTGCATTACCGTATCAGTCCGCTGGGTACGACCGGGATAGATACAAAAAAACCTATTTAAAAAATCCGGAGTAATCCGATTTTTACCGATTTTGTATGCTGCAAGGCATATAATCGGAATGAAACCCAAAGTCTCTTTATTTCCTAACCGACCAAACTACTATTTTTCTTTGAGGGGGACTAAATACATGAACGGACGGATGAAGCGTTTCCTGGCGATCCTGCTGACTGCTATTATGCTTATTAGCAGTCTGCCGATGGACGTCGTAGCGGAAGCCCTTGACAACCCGACTACCGTGACTACCAAGCAGGGCGAAATTAAGGAGCCCGGCATTGGTAATGAGTTACAGACAAAAGAGCCTGGCGAAGAAGACGGCGAGCCTGGCGATGGTGAAGGTGATCCGACTGAAAAGCCGGCTGATCCCACCGAGAAGCCTGCCGATCCGACTGAAAAGCCGGCTGATCCTACGGAGGAGCCTACAGCTGCGCCTACGGAGGAACCTACAGCTGCGCCTACGGAGGAGCCTACAGCTGCGCCCACCGAAGAGCCCGAACCGACGGCCGAGCCCACTGAGGAGCCCGAACCGACGGCCGAGCCCACTGAGGAGCCCGAACCGACTGTCGAGCCCACCGAGGAGCCGATCGTCGAGGCAGAGCCTCTTGAATTGAAAGTCACTGCCCAGCAGCGTTACGGCGTTGTCGACCAGCAGGCGGTGTCCTTTAAAGTATCTCTGAGCGGCGGCGCTGAGCCTCTGACTGTGATCAACACTATCACTGTGGAAGGCGAAGTCGTGTATACCGCAGAAGGCTATGCCGAAACCGTGACCTATCTGCCGGTCAATAGAGAAGCAGGTACGCTTACCCTGACTGTTTCTGTGACCGATGCACTGGGCAACGAGGCCCAGGCGGAAGCCTCCACACCTGTTTCCATTATCGATCGCGGCCAGCATCTCGCGTGGCTGGAGGCAGTTCCTGCAGTAGACAACACCAAGACCTTTGCTGAAAGGCTGCTGGCAGTGGCTTCCTCTCAGGTTGGCTACCGCGAGAGCGAGAAGACCTTTATTATCGATGAATCCGGTAAGATTCGCTATTATACCATTTACGGCGAACTGTATGGCAGCCCCTATTCCGAATGGTGCGCCTTCTTTATCGATTTCTGCCTTGATAAGGCTGAGATTCCTGAAGAAGCCATTCCTCGTGATTCTAGCTGCAGCAGCTGGATCGGCCGCCTGGGCGGACGCTATGTCGAGGCCAACACCGGCTATACCCCCAATGCCGGCGATCTGGTCTTCTTCAGCGATCCTGCGGAAGCGTATATGCCCGGCCTTGCCTCTCATGTTGGTATCGTTGCTTCTGTAAGCGAAGGCGGGATTACCGTTATTGAAGGTAATTCTAATTATCGCGTGAAGAAAAACGAATATTATCATAAAGATTATTATCAAGCCCGCATCATCGGCTACATGGACATGACTGCCGTGATGGAAAAGTATGATCCTAATTATGTTGCTCCTGTTGAGCCGACCGTAGAGCCGACCGTTGAGCCGACCGTCGAACCGACTATTGAACCGACAATCGAGCCTACTGTCGAGCCTACCGTCGAACCGACTGTTGAGCCGACAATCGAACCAACCGTTGAACCGACTGAGGAGCCTGTTGTTGTTCCCGCACCCAATGACATCGTTGTTGATTATACCGACACTGTCACTGGCGTGAAGATCGCCATTCCCTATAAGGCATTGCCCGAAGGCGTGCTGCCTGAGGACGTGAACATTTCCGTGTCCCGCCTGAGTGTGGCCGCCGCTGCTGAGCTGGCTGCCTTGTTGGGTGAAGACGTGGAGTGCCTTGTGGCTTATGACATTGTGTTCAGCGCCAACGGTTCCGAGTTTGAGCCAGTGAGCGCCGTGAACGTGGTGTTCCCCATGCCCGACAACGCTGCAGGCGATGATCTTTCCGTTTATCATATTGACGAAAACAACAACCTTGATGAGGTAAACGCTTCTTTTACAGGTAGCGCCTGTGAATTCGATGCAGGCGCATTCTCCACATACGGCGTTTTCCAGAAGAACCGTGCCAGCGGATCGGGCTTCAGCGATTGGGTCTATCCGCCGACCGACCCGACTGAAGCTCAGGTCGAAGAAACGCTGCATGAGAACCTGAGGCGTGAGTTTGCGTATTACTATGATACCAATTCCCAATACTGCATCCCCAGCAATGAACTGATGCCTGTTATTGCCACCCTCGAACCCCATGAAAACGTAAAAGCGGGACAGACCCTCACGCTGTTCGTGGACTTCCGTACCGCCCAGCCTGAGTATTACAGCGGCCCCGGCGTTGACAGTGGCCGTGCCCTGTTCGACAAGTACAGGAACGCCACGCTCGTCGTCAAGCTGCCCAATGGCCTGAAAATGCCGCAGCCCTCTGATTACTCCTATACGTCAGCAGTGGTCGGCGATTTCACCTACTACACCATCAGCCTGGGCGAGGTAGGCCTTTCAGATCAGCAGGACTTCACCGTCAGCGTCGATGTCACGAACAATGGCACGGAAAATGCCATCCAGAACATTGATCTGACCAACATGGTCACCTACAGCGCCGACCTCATCCTCTACGACAGGTATTATAACTGCGTGGATGCAAATGGTGATCCGATCCCGCTGCAGACCTATCGCAGGGAGACCGTGGTAAGCGGTACAAGCTTCAGAACCGTAAAGGGTCCCGGCACCTGGGGCGTCGACAAGACTGCTAAGAATGACGACGTATCTTATGAAAACATGAAGGCCGGTGACACCTTCACTTTGAACTGGACCATCGACGTTGGCATACTGGATAACGGACACGTGGTCAAGATGGATACCACGTCCGCTCAGAACAGCTATTCCCAGCGCCTGGGCATCACGCCGATCACGAGCGCAACCCTGACCGATACATTCTTTGCCTCTTATGTGGGAAAGAACGGCGCAACCATCAATGTCATGCCCGACAGCGTCACCATCAAGAAGGATGGCAGCAGTGCCACCCCGACTACGATGGCGTTTGTTGACGCAGACAACGACGACACGCCCGACGGCCCCGTGACGGTCAACCTGACCGGCGACCTGGCCATCAATAAGAACATACAGACGGACTGCAACGGCGACGGCAATACGAATGCTGACGACCCGTACATCGATACCTGGACCTCCTATACCGTGACTGCCACCTTCACCGTGACCGAGGCAATGATCGCGGACTTCCCGGAAAACACCAACTATGTGCTCACCGGCAGCAACAAGGCGGAAACGAGCATCACCTATAAAAATGTTGATGATCCCGACGAAGACGACACGCCTGTTGCGACGAACAGCCAGACGCTGCCCGCCATCAAGCCTGCGAAGATTTACATATCCAAGGAATTCACCGACTACCAGGGCAACACCAAGGATTACCGCCAATATGGCCAGAATGTATACGGGCCCATCTTCTATTCCCTGAACCGGACCGACAACGAGACTTTCTTCCTATATACATATGACGAAGTTGAAGGTTATAAGCGCGTGTCCGAAACCGCTGCTTCCAGCTACGACAATCTAGCGGGTTACACCGAGTATTTCGTAGTTGCAGGCAAGGAATACAAACTGGGCGAGAACATTCCCGCCGAGCACATTGGCGACATGAAGCAGATCCCCTTCTCGGAAACTGACCCGACGGCTCTGTTCCTTACCGCCACTCCCACGGCCGCAAGCCCGTGGAATGCTCAGTTCAGCAACCGTGAGACAAAGGGCAAGCTTACCATAAATAAAAAGAGCGATAATGGCGAAGCTTTGGCGCACGCTGTGTTTAAGCTTACCCGTTATACCGACGCAACAGGCACGACCATGGTCGAATCGACCACGGCTAACCCCAACCCTATCGACATCGATATGGGCGCCAATTCCAGCATCAACTATCCGGGTGCGAACCAGAATCCGCTGCCCTACGGTTTTTACAAGCTGGAGGAGACTGGCGTACCTGCTGATCACGCAGCTATGCTGACCACGGCGTTCAAATCCAAGGACAAGGACGGCAATGAGACCACAGGTCAGACTTACACCTTTGGCCAGATCTTTGAGATCAAGGATGAACAGCAGAGTTTCACCTTCGACGTGGTAAACAAGCGTACCAGCGTCGCTGTGAACATGAACCTGTATCTGGGCATCTCTGAAGAGACCATCACCAACCTGGCTGCCGATAATTACGGCACCACTTCCGGCGCTGTCATCAAACTGTACAGCAAGGTTGGGAACGGCACCTGGACGCAGGTGACGTCGGCAACCCGCAACAACACCACTGTAAACCTGACTCAGTTCAAGATCTCAGACTGGCGCACAGCTTTCACTCTACCCGCGTTCGACATCACCACCGGTGAAACGATCCAGTATAAGTTTGAGGAGACTATACCTGCCGGTTTCTACGACCCGCAGCAGGTATATGACGGCACGACCGACCGTACTCTCACCCAGGAGTTTGACCTGGTGGGTGAAGACGGCAAGGCCGAGGCCAGCCATACTGAGAACATTTACAACCGTAAACTAGTTCGTACCAACGTCAGGAAGTATGCGTACCAGGTCAACACCAATGGTACTGTAACACAGCTGACGGGAACTAACGCACTTTATGCGACACTGCACCTGTACGCAAGAAACGTTAAGCAGGAAAGGGAAGAGATGGAGGAAGTTGACAGTGATACCACGATCTCTGTCAACAACAATGTGGGTACCAACCCGCAGTTCACCAACCTTCCCATGTATCAGCCTTATACGAGACTCGTAGACGGTGAGTCTGTTACGACGACCGAGCTGATATATTATTACCTGTACGAGGAACCCATACCCACCTACGCGCTGGATGCGACCAAGACTGGCGGCGGCGTACATGAAGTTGATGTGGTAGGCGACAGTGCGAAAGAACTCCTCGTATTCCACAACTGCAACGTTACTGCTGCTGATGTGACTTCTAACGTATTGTATGCTGCTGCCCCTGCTCCAATGTTAAAGGGTACTGGCGATACTGCAATAAGAACTCTCTATAACGTTCAGCAACTGATTCCTGTACAGATCTGGAAGCGTGACTACTATACCGAGAGTGCTTTGTTTGGTGACAACGCAGTAACGGCTACTGTCGAGGTCAAGAAGTCCGACGGCACTTACGGTCCCGCTACGTTCTACGATCCCGCTACACGCAGTGCGCTGACCGGCAACACCGTTACTACCAGCCAGACGAATGCCAGCGGCAATGCCGCAGCTGCCATAGTATATGTGGAAGCGGGACATACCTATAAGTTCACGGAGAATGAGACTACTGTACCTGCCGGGTACACCTATCACTCCACCCGCAGCCGTATCACTACCGGTGCCTGGACCACGAGCCAGGAACTCACTATTGGCACAACCGGCACCAATACAGTGCAGTCCGTTGCCAACATGAATACCCAGAAGTACAGACGTGTTGATATCTTTAACGCCAAAGAGCCTGAGGTGCGCATCAACAAGGTGGACAGCACCAATTCTTCCATCTCCCTGAACAGCAGTAAAATCAAGTTCAAGGTATTCACAGGCGTCATGACGGGTGATCCTGCGGCTTTGGTGCTCACGCCAGTGATGCAGAACGGCCAGCAGGTAGAGGTCACCGCCATAGGCGACACTACGGAGGAAGGCATTCCCCGGGTCATACTTGACGCGGGTGACGGCGCCAATGGCACCGATTACTACTTCGTTGAGGACACCACCAACCTGCCCGCAGATTATATCAACCCCAATACTAACAGTGCCGCCGTACAGGCTCTGTACACCGCGCTTGGCAGCAATTATGTGTACACGACCTACAACGGGCAGACGGTGCTGGCCATCAAGGGCACGGTCAAGAACATGACCAAGTCCACCAGCCCCAGCAGCAACACGCCCAACCGCGTTGTGTTCACCTTCAAGAACATACCCAACACCGGCTCCATGGTGGTGCACAAGACCATTGACGGCAGACCTGCCACCATCAGCGGGTTCCCTGTTGTGGTAAATAAAGCCGACGGCACACCGGCGCATGACACCGTCTACACCGGTAAAGTAGGCAATGAAGGCAGCACCGACACCGCTACCATTACTGGCCTGCCTGTGTTTGATGCAAACGGCAACAAGATTGAATACACCGTGACTGAGGGAGATATTTCCTCTCTGTTCAACAATCAGTATTACCAGGCAAGCGACGCGCAGACCACGACTCTAGCAGTTGGTAAGACCATCTCCACAGTCAACGGTGAGAACGGCGCGGCCCAGTTGCTGATCGAGAACAGGACATATATCAAGCTGAGCGCCAAGAAGGTCTACCAGAACAGCTGGATGATGTACGCGGGCAACGGTATGCAATGGCCCCAGGCCGGCGCGACTGTGGGTCTGTACCGTAAGGATCCGAGCGACCCGAACGCTGCTTGGGTATACACCGGCATGACCGCGACTACCGACACTTCCGGCTTTGTGAACTTCAGCAATATCGAGCGTGAGTATGATTACGCTGTGGTTGAGCTGAGCGCTCCCGAAAACACCTATCCTTATAATGGCAGTTGGCTCAACTTCCCTGACGGCACGCCTGCGACCATCTCCGCCACTGAGATCAGCCAATATAACCACCAGACGGTCTCCACTACCACACTTGGCGGGGTGAGTGCTGGCGGCACCTACACATTTGGTATGACTGGTTCCGGGGAAAGCGCAACCATCAATCCCCTGGTCAACGCCAACCACTGGGTGCAGTTTGACATCATGAAGCTGTTGGACAAGACCAACCAGAACCACCATCATCACACCAGCATCCCGACTGGCGAAAACGCCACAGAGCCGCTGGATCTGTGCACGTTCTCCCTGTACTACTTCGAGGTTGGTGTGGATGGCGAAGCCAACAACAACAACATAGTGTTTAACCCGGGCGCGCCCTGGCACTATGTGAACACCTACACCTCCGGTACCGCGACCAACAACAACGCCGAACAGATCCATGGTTTGTTCTTCACCGATGTCATAGAAGACATCAACAAAGACTATGTGTTCGTATTGGTCGAGGAGAGCATAGGCGCCAACAGCGGCGTGGAGTTCAACCCCTACTTCAGATACACTGTCTTCCGCGCCAACGGCACGTCTTACACCGTGACCGTGCCCGCCCAGACCGATGGCTTTGAAGACGTGAATCCTCCTACCGGCAACTACTACCCGCCGCAGGTACACAACTACACAATTGACATGGTTAACCACGCCGACGTGCTGAACAGCCAGGTCACCGGCGATGGCGATGGCGCGGACATACTCATTGCCACATTCCGTCTGGCCAAGTGGTTTGATACCTTCGGTGCGGACGGAAAACCCCAGGCCCTGTATGAGCCCCTTTCCAACGCCAAGTTCAAGCTGTTTGTGAACGACGTGGATGAAGGTGAGAAGCTGTTGGCCGACATGGCCTCCGGTAAGGAAGCCAATGCCGACTATGCCCGGGCCGTGAGAGGCAGCTTCGTGTTTACCCCGCAGGATTATTCCAGCGCTCCTGGCGTCGAGACCCT
>JAEEGI010019665.1_pt1 | contig 13596 bp, 12 predicted proteins | sample 8958751 | NCBI WGS metagenome assembly JAEEGI01 (sample SAMN16246545, study PRJNA631951) | gut metagenome | biome: gut microbiome; feature: rumen; material: KS-attached | host: Bos | place: Iran: Karaj | collected 2018-10
AGATAATCTTCTAAATCCTAAAGCTACCTTATCATTAGTATAATAACCATCACTATCAGGACCTCTATGGATAATTCTTTCGCCCATCTTTTTAATTAATTTTTCTTTTTCTTTTTTGTCTTTTTTATCACAAAAACCTACAAATCCACACATAATAACCTCTACTAAAAAATAGGCAAAGCCTATTCTTCATTTTTTTCTTTAACTATTTCTGCTTCTTTTATATTATCATTCTTTTTCTTTTTATCTTTTTTATTTAGTTCAATAGTACGATCTTTAACTTTAATAACTAAGACATAAACTAAATAAGCTCCAAAGAGTACTAGAGCATAAGGAAGTAACCACATAATAAACTTAATTATTAAGACAATTATTCCGATAAAGATAATACCCATAATAATATATTTTAAATCTTCTTTTTTCATAACACACTAATTATATCATAATTATCTTAGATTTAGACAAAAGATTGCATATACCGGTACAGAGTATACATTCTTTTTACGACTGAAATTCTCTTCCGTAATCTTAAATGAATCCTCTATTTCATATTTAGATAATAGTAATGATAATGATTTAGCTTTAACAAGTCTCTTGTTAACAAGCTCAATTGGGATTATCTTACCATTTCTATTTTGAATAATGAATGATACTTCTGCTTTACCTTCAGATTGATAATAATATAATGAATATCCTGCCTCAGTTAAAGCTTTCGCAATATGATTTTGATATAAAACTTCTTTAACATTTTCATCTAATAATATTTGTTTATAATTAGTATGTAGCATAGTAGATAACAAACCATTATCTATACAATATAATTTAAAATTATCTTTCAATCTATTAGAACTAAGAGGAGACTTAATATTTTTAACTTTATAAGATCTATAAACCAATTGATTCTCTACTAAATACTCAATAGAATTTTCATACTCAGTCTTTCTAGTACCAGTCTTTATAACTCCATATTGGAATTTCTTATTCTTTTTAGATAATTGATTAGGAATAGACTCAAACACTTCTATAGATCTAGTAATATCAATTAAATTCTTATTATATAAAGCATCTTTCTCATATACATCAATAATCTTTTGTTTAATCGCATCTAATTCATAATCACTATATCCATTTAATTCAGCGTTTACTACTTCTGGCATTCCTCCAGTTATTAAATATCTCTGAAAGAAATCTAAAGCCACTTTATGAAAAGGACATGTCTTTCTCTTAGTATAAGATTCTCTAATCAAATCCGCTAAACTCTTTTCATTATGAGCAATCAAATACTCTTCAAAATCTAATTCAGTCATTGATTTATATTGTAAATCTTCACTCTTTATTGATTTTAAAAGTCCTCTACGTGCAGTAATCGCAATAATATTATATTTACTTTTTTCACTACCTAACAATTTTAATCCCTTAACTACATCATTATTATCTATATTATCCAAAATAATTAAAGTATCATCTTGTAATATTGTTTCTCCAGATAACATAGATAAATTTAATATAATTTTATCTTCTATTTTTTCTTTTTTAAATACATCTATTAATTTCTTATTTTGATAAGTATTGAAATAAGCAACATTTTTATAATTATTTTTACCAAAATTAAGTACACTAAAAGTCTTTCCCACCTGTCTAGGTCCAAAAATAATTAATGGCTTTCTATTATTATCGCTCTTCCATTGTACTAAATATTCTTCTATCTTACGTTCCATAAAATGCCTCCAAAACACATATATCCTAAAATAAGTATATTAAATATTATGTACTAAGTCAAATATTTTGAATTGTTTTTTATATAATCCACAATAGTATAAATATAATGAGAATTACACGGTTTATCTCTATCATATGATAAAGAATACCCAAATAAATCTATCAATAAATCTCTATCCATATTATTGATACTTATCTCTATCGCAGTCCTAATGTTTCTATCTATTGATTTATCACTTTTATTTATCATTAAACCTATATCCTTATATAATTTCATAAAATTATTTTTATAATTATTATCCATACATAAAGAAAAAGCTATTCTTAAACATTCATATCCCATTAAATTCGGAGGTATTCCTAAATCATTAAATAATTTAGAATAATTGATCAAAGATATATCTTTATTCTCATACATAAAAAGAAGAAATGCTTTTACATTTCTATTCTCTAATAATTCAGCTATTTCTTCTCTATTTAATTCTTTAATCTTATTCCGATCAGTATCATCTAAGATACTATTTAAAGACATAAATATACACCCAAGGCGCATATTATACACTATTTTCTATATTTTGCCAAGAAAAACCTCTAGTTTATCTACTTCTAAACTCAACCCACCAATTAAAAATCCATCTATATTTTTAATACTCTTAAGTACAGAAATATTATCATCATTAACACTACCACCATATAGTAATTTATTAGTAGGTAGAGTTTCTTTAATAATATTAAAAACCTCTTCTACCTCTTCATTAGTAGGGATAATTCCAGTACCAATAGAATATATAGGTTCATACGCTATTATTAATTTTCCTATTTCTTCACTATTCAACTCACTAGTAGCTTTTCTAATCTCATTATTAATAAATTCTTTATAATTACCAGATTTTCTATCTTCTAGATTTTCTCCAACACATAGTATAGGAATAATATCCTCATTTAGTAACATTTTAATCTTTTCACTGCAATCATAATTAGATTCTTTTTGTTCTATTCTTCTCTCACTATGACCAACTAAGCAATATTTAACCCCAAAACTTTTTAACTGTTTTGCTGATACTTCTCCCGTATGAGGCCCAATACCATCTCTACTAACATTTTGAGAACCTAATAATATTTTATTAGAATCAACTAAAGGTATATTAATAGTACTAGGTATTAATATCAATTCATCATTACTTTCTAACTCATATATTTTTTCTAGATAACTAATAAACTCATCTTTAACTAAATAACTTTTATTATTAAGTGCTATTAACATATAATCACATCCTCTTATTATTATTTTTAGTTAATTCTAATTCATCTGATAAATCTTTTAATAATACTATAGTTTCTTCACCATCAATATCTCCTATATAATCAAATCCATTTTTCTCTAATCTATTAATAACTTTCTTATCATTAGGAATATGAACTCTAATATTAATCATATTCAATTCTATAGAAGCATATTGATATGATATATCTATTAAATCTAAATCATTTAAATCATATTTATCAAAATATATATCACAATCTTTTAAATCATTATATCCATGTATATAACACATATTATCTATTAAATTATCCTTTTTACTAAATAATATTGTTTTTACTTCTAATGGATTTAATATCTTTAACTCATCAATAAACCTAGGAGAATCATCTCCTATTTTATTTTCTAAATCTTTAAATAATTTTATATGTTCCTCATTAGAAACATCTAATATATTAAACCTTCCCCAGTTCATTTTATCACCTATTTGATTGATACTATTCCAGGTAATTCTTTTCCTTCTAAATATTCAAGTGTTGCTCCACCACCAGTAGATGCATGAAATACTTTATCTTTCAATCCACATACTTCTGAAGCAGCAACTACATCTCCTCCACCTAGTATTGTCTTAATATTATTATCAACTAAATAACTTAACACTTCTTTAGTACCTTTAATTAATTCATCATATTCATACATACCTAAAGGTCCATTCCAAATAACAGTTTTTGCTTCACTTAAGACAGATTCAAATAATTCTACTGTTTCACCACCAATATCCAATCCTTTTTCTTCAGGACCTATATTATTAAAATCAACAGTCTTAACATTAGAAACAACATCTTCTTCTAAATCAGCAACCACAGTATCAACAGGTAATATAATTTTATCACTATATTCACCTAATATTTCTTTACAAAAATCAATATTCTCTTCATCTAATAAGGAAGCTCCTATTTCTTTTCCACTTGCTTTTAAGAAAGTGTAAGCCATTCCTCCACCAATAAGTATTTTATCAGCTTTAGTTACTAAATTCTTAATAACCCCAATTTTATCTTCTACTTTTGCTCCACCTAAAATTACTACAAAAGGTCTTTCTGGATTATCTAATACACTCAAAGCATTTAATTCTTTTTCCACTAAGAAACCAAATCCACATCTACCTTCCATATTAGATGCAATACCAACATTAGAAGCATGTGCTCTATGTATAGTACCAAAAGCATCATTAATAAAATAATCTCCTAAAGAAGCCCAATATTTACCTAACTCTGGATCATTAGAACTCTCTTTTTCTCCATCTAAATCCTCATATCTAGTATTTTGAAATAATAATACATCTCCATTATTCATATTATTAATTGCTTCTTCTAATTCACTACCTCTAGTTTGAGGTATAAATATAACTTTTTTACCTAATAATTCACTTAACCTAGTAGAAACAATACTTAAATCATTCTTTTCTAAATCAGCCTCTTCTTTTATTCTACCTAAATGAGAAAATAATATTACTTTAGCATTCTTCTCTATCGCATAATTAATAGTTTCTAAAGCTCCAACTATTCTAGTATCATCAGTAATCTTACCATCTTTAATAGGTACATTAAAATCACATCTTATTAAAACTTTCTTATCACTTATGTCAAAATCTCTAATACTTTTCATTTTTACCTCCATTATTATCATTATACCATCTATATCATTAAAATAGAAGAAATAAAAAAATATGTAAACTTACAATAAATTTACAACAAAAAACTCTTTAATTTACACATATTATGATAAAATAAAATAGTAATAATAGGAGGATATTATGAAAAGAATATCTAATAAAATAATAATAGCAATATTAAGTATATTTTTATTAACAAACATAAATGTATATGCAGAAACAGGAGAAATGGAAATATCTAAACAATTTGAACAATACAATCAATTAGACAAAGAATCGAAAAAGAATACTATTAGGCCAAGTATAACAGTAATGGATAAAGATAATAATATAAAATCTACAAAATCTCGTTCAAATTATAATGTAAAAGGTAACACTAATCTACCAGAAGCATATAGTATAAGTGAACAAGATATTACTGTTAAAAATCAAGAATATACTGGTTCATGTTGGGCTTTTGCTTATACTACTGCTATGGAAACAACATATCTTAAGAAAAAACAAAGAAATGTATTATTATCTCCACTTCATATAGATTATACAACTGCTAAAATATGGAATAGAACAGTTGGAGATGGTGGTAATAATGAAATAGCTGGATCTTATCTAGCATCAAACTATGGTCCTGTTAGAGAAACAACATTTCCATTCACAAGATTTTATAGTACAACAAGTTATTCTTCACCGTATTACTTACAACCTGTATCTACTGTATATCCACAAAACTATTCTCAACAATATAGAGTAAAAGATTTTACTAGATATCCTTCTATATATAAAACTATAGGTAATAATACAATAACTTATTATGACGATAATCATATTGAATATACAGATGATGAAGTAAACGCAATAAGAAATAAAATAAAAGAACATATATATAATAGTGGTGCAATTACTTCATATATGTATACAAATATAGTTTATTATAATAACAATTATACAAGTGTTTATTATGATAATAGTACTAATTCATACTATTATGATGGTAAATCTAAAAGTACTTGTCCAGAATACTCTCTATATGAGTATTGCCAACCAAATCATATGATTACAATAGTAGGTTGGGATGACAATTATCAAACTAAAGCAAATAATAAAGGAGCTTATAAAGTATTAAATTCATGGGGAGAAAGCTTTGGTGATGGAGGTTACTTCTATATATCATATGATGATGTAATTATAGAAACAGGTCTTGCTCAAATAGATTCAATAGAAAACAAAACCTTTGAATATAATAATTTATATGAATATGATCCTTTTGGAAGTACATTATCTATAATTCCAAACTCTACTTTAAGATCAGCATATGCTGCAAATAAATTTGAAAGAGACAATTATGTCACAACTCAATCTGAAACATTAAAACAAGTAGGTGTCTTCTTAGCAAATGACTCAGATATAGATATCTATGTTAATCCAAATAGTAGTTCAGTAGGTTCAATATCTAATATGAGATACTTAGGAAAATATGAAGGATTAACTGCTGGATATCACGTAATAGATGTAAGTAATTACAATATAAAATTAACTGGCCAATATTATACAATTGCAGTTAAATATACTAATCAATTTTATGCTAATATTCCATTAGAAGTTAATTACTATAGTTTCTTAGGATCAGCATATTCAAATGATATGACAAATAAAATAACTAGTAATTATGGAGAAAGTTATATTTCTACTAGTGGTTATAGTTGGACAGATGTAAAGAGTTATCCAATAACAGTTCAAAATAGTGATGGTACTATTGAAACAAGAAAATTAAGCAATGGTAACGCTACTATAAAAGCATTTACAGTAGATAATCAAATAACACAAATAGTATCTAATGGAGTTTATAAAATAGCTAGTGGATACAATAATAATTATGTATTAGATATTGCAGGCGGATCTAAAGACTCAAAAGCCAACTTACAATTATACCAATCTAATAATACTAATGGCCAAAGATTTATTATTACTTATAAAGGAAATGGATATTACGAAATACAAAATGTCTTATCTGTAAAACAACTAGATGTATATGGAGGTTATTCAACTAGTGGTACTAATGTATGGCAATATAACTACAATGGTAAGGACTCACAATTATGGTTTATAGAACAAACTAGTGATGGTTATTATAAATTTCACCCAAAAACAAACCCTGAAAACTTATCACTTAATATGACAAGTACAAATACAAATAAAGCAAATATAAATGTATATACAAATTCTAATTCATATAATCAAAAATTCACACTAGTAAAAGATTATGATATAACAGGAACACAAACAATATCAGATGGTCGTTATACAATACAATCTTATAAAGACAGTTCAAAAGTATTAGATATTAAAGGTGCTAGTACTGCTAATAAAGCCAATGTATGGTTATATAAATCAAATAATACTGTAGCACAAAAATTTAACATTAAATATAGAGGAAATGGTTATTATTCAATAATGAATGTTAAATCTAATAAAGCTTTAGATGTTAAAGGTGCTAGTACTGCAAATAGTGCTAATGTATGGCAATATACTTATAATGGATCATGTGCACAATTATGGGTAATAAAATATAATAGCGATGGTTCATATACATTTATAAATAGATGTAGTAGAAAAGTATTAGATTTAAAAGGTGGTAAAACAGCTAATAAGACTAACGTTCAAATATATACATCAAATAATACTTTAGCACAAAAATTTAGAATTAAAGCATCTTAAAACCCTAGAAAACCTAGGGTTTTATAATTAAAAAAAACACCTTATGGTGTTTTTATTATTCTTCTCCCATTAAATAGTTGGCAGTTCTTACCATTTGTGCAGTATAGCTCATTTCATTATCATACCAAGCAATAACTTTAACCATTTGTTTACCATCAGATTCTAATACACTAGTTAATTGTCCATCTACAATAGCTCCATATCTAGAACCAATACAATCACTAGATACTAATGGATCCATAGTAAACTTTAATGTATCATTTTGATGACTCTTAAGAGCTTCATTAACTTCTTCTACAGTAACATTCTTCTTTAATTCTAAAGCTAAATCTACAACAGAACCAGTAGGTACAGGTACTCTTAAAGCAATACCTTCCATTTTTCCTTCTAAATTAGGACATACCTTACCAATAGCAGAAGCAGCTCCAGTAGAAGTAGGTACTATATTAGCAGCACATGCTCTACCACGTCTAGCATTTATTCCTTTACTATGAGGAATATCTAAAGTAGCTTGATCATTAGTATAAGCATGAACAGTAGTCATATAACCCTTTTCAATACCAAATACTTTATCTAATACATCTACTACAGGAGCTAAACAGTTAGTAGTACATGAAGCAGCACTAATTACTTGTTCATCTCCAGTTAAACTATTATGATTAACATTATAAACTATAGTTTTTAAATCTCCTTTAGCAGGTGCACTAATAATTACTTTTTTAGCTCCGGCATTAATATGCGCCATTGCTTTATCTTTATCAGTAAAATGACCAGTACATTCAAATACTACATCTACACCTAAATCACCCCAAGGTAATACTGAAGGATCTTTTTCTGCAAATATTTTAATTCTTCTGTTACCAACAATTAACTCATCACCTTCAAATGATATTTCATCAATTCTATAATTACGATGATTAGTATCATATTTTAGTAAGTAAGCTAGTTGCTCAGCATCAGTTAAATCATTAATCCCAACTACTTCAAAATCAGGATCTTCCTCCATTAATCTAAAGCATAACCTTCCTATTCTTCCAAACCCATTAATTGCAACTTTTACCATTAAATAACCTCCAATTATAATTATATCTTTAAAAATAATAAATCTTCAATAATAGTAAGAAAATTTTACGTATTTTTTACGAAAAAAAGATGTATTACTACATCTATTTATTCTCAAAATAACTTTCTCCAATAAATTCTCTTATTATTGCATCTTCTGGTATCGCATCAGCTGGTATAGGTAAAAATAAACTTATAAATCTCATTAACCTCTTCGCATCTTCATAATATGGAGAATCTACATCTACATCAAATAATAATGGTTCAACATAAGTTCTAAGTACCCCCAACTCATATATAGCTGCTGTATTTAATGTATAATCAGCTTCATCTTGATATGGGAAAATATATTTTTCTTCTCCATCTCTAACATCAGCCCATGCTTTAATAGAATCTTCTACTCCCTTACCTCTAGTTCTCGCATCTCTAATCATTCTTCTTAATAATCTATTATCTGCGGTAGATATTCTATTATGATTATCTATATTTAATTCAGTCATAGGAGATATATATACTTTAATAATATTATTTCTAGGTATATTAGTTAATATTTTAGGATCTAATGCATGTATACCTTCTATTAGTAATATATCATTCTTATTCATTGTAAGAGTCTTAGTAAACTCTTTCTTTCCAGAAACAAAATTATATACAGGAGTATCAACAGTATTACCTTTTAATAATTGAGATATTTGTTTATTAAATAACTTTAAATCTAAAGCCTCTAAACATTCATAGTCATATTCACCATTCTCATCTTTAACAGCATCTTCTCTCTCTAAGTAATAATCATCCATTGATATTACTTTAGGGGTAATTCCAAAACTTTCTAAATACATACTAAGTTTCTTAGTAGTAGTAGTTTTACCAGATGAAGAAGGTCCTGCAAAACATACTATTTTAATTCTATTTCTTTTATCATTAATATCTTTAGCTAAATTTAATAATTTATTACTTTGAAGAGTTTCATCTATTTTAATAATATCATTTATTTTCCCTCTAGAAACAACTTCATTTAAATCACCTGATGTTTGTATTCTCATAATCTTAGCCCATTCTCTACTTTCACCAAATACTTTAAACATCTTTTGATGATGAGAATAAGGCAATATAGAATCACTATTATATACAGTAGGGAATCTAAGGATAAATCCATTATCTTCTATATAAGTTAAATCAAATTCTTTTAATTGATTAGTATAAATAGGCATAATACTATAAAAATAATCATATAAATTAACCAATCTATATAAATTAACATAATTATTAGTATTATATTTTAAAGTTTTAACTTTTTCTAAGTCCCCAATTTTCTCATAATAATCAATCACATCTAATCTATCAATAGTTACTTTACTAATAGGTAAATCTTTTTCACTTATTTCTTTCATTTTATCTTTAATTTCAGATACTCTTACTTTATTTAATCTAAAGTTAGATTCTATATAAATACCTTTATCTAGTGAATGCTCTATTCTAACATCAGCTTTCTTTCCATATAAATCTTTAACTGCAAAAACAAGTAAAAAGATTAACCCATTCACATGTACTCTATTACCTTCAATAGAACTTAAATCTAAAAACTCTATCTCAGAATCATCCATTATTTGATAATTTAAATCTTTATATTGATTATTAATTTTAGCTAATAAAATTGGATGCTTAAAAAGATGTTCATACTTTTCAGATATTTCACTTAAAGTAACACCTTTTGTAACCTTTAACTTTTCTTTACCAACTTTAATCTCAATAGTATCGATCACTTTTTCACCCCTACTATTATTATTTTATCATTATTTGCTGTTTTCTTTAATATTTTTTCTAATTCTTTCTGCTAAATTTGTAATTTTACGTAATCTATGATTCAAACCAGACTTAGTTAATGGTTTATTTGTCTCTTTTGATATTATATCAGCTAACTCTTTTAAAGAAGTTTCAGGGTACTTCTTACGATATTCTACTACTTGTAAACATTTATCATCTAATAGTGATAAAGATCTAGTGTATTCAAGTATTTGTATATCTTTTAATTGTTTAGACGCAGTCGCAATTGTTTTATCTAAATTAGCTTGTTCACAATTGTTAAGTCTATTAGTAAGATTCTTTTCATCTCTATATACTCTAATATTTTCATAGTATAAAACAGCATTATTCGCACCTAATATCTTAATAAAATCACTAATCTTATCAGCTTCTTTTATATAAATCATATAACCTTTTTCTCTATTTAATATCTTTGCATTTAAATCATAACTATTTAATAATTTCTGAATAAATACAGCTTCCTTAGGCTTATTAATTAATAACTCTAAATGATATCTAGAAGTTTTAGGATCATTAATACTACCAGTACAAAGAAATGCTCCTCTTAAATAAGCTCTAATAGTTTCCATATCATCTAATATATAACTAGGAGGATTAACTAAATACTTATTATTAGAATCATAATATCCTATTCCAATTAATATACTATTATCTTTATCAACAATTTCTACTTGATATAAAGGCTTTTTAGAAAAATTTAAATTCTTAATAATATTAATATTACCTTGTATATCATATATTCTCTTAACAAAAGAAATAATCCTATCAGCAATATTCTTATTTTCAGTCGTTAATAGTATATTATCTTTCTTAATATTTGCATTATTTCTAATAAAACCAGATAATTCTGCAATTATCTCCATATTAGTACACTTCTCATTAGATAATGCTATTTCATTCTTAATATCTATTGTATATGACATTATCTCTTACCTACCAAATAACTATATATTAAGAAACTTAACTTTAAAGAATCATGTCTAATCATTTTATTTTCTATTGTTACTAAATCATCAGCTATAACTTTAACATTCATTCTCTCTAATTCATCATAATCTATTAATACTGCATCTTTTCCTTCAGCAGTTGCATATTTCTTAGCTATTTCTTTATCAATAACAGCTTTATTAGCTATAGTTGCATTAACTTTTCTATTTCCTAAATGTTTATTAATCATCTTAATATGATCAGACACAGTAAAATTATCAGTTTCTCCAGGTTGAGTAACCACATTACAACAATATAATATATCAGCATTAGAATCTTCTATAGCTAACTTAACTTCATTACAAATAATATTAGGAAGAATAGAAGTATATAAACTTCCCATACTTAATACAATTAAATCAGCTTCATTTACAGCTTTAATAACTTTAGATAATACTTTAGGTTCATCTTTATAAGATATTTGTACTATTTCTTTATCAGATAAAGTAATCTCTTCTTCACCTTCAATATATTCACCATCACTAGTTTTTCCAACTAGTGTTAGATTATCTTCTGATATAGGTAATATATTAGTTTTAACCTCTAATATTTTAGATAATGCTTTAATAGATTTTTCCAATGATCCAGTAATATCTAACATCGCAGTTAAAATCAAATTACCAACCGCATGCCCATCTAAATCAGAATAAGTTTTAAATCTATAACTCATCATATCTTTAATAGATTTATCCGCATTAGAAATCTCAGTCATAACATGTCTAATATCCCCAACTGCAGGAGTATGAAACTCTTTTCTTAATTTACCAGTAGATCTACCATTATCAGAAACAGTAATTACCGCAGTTATATCTATAGGAAATTCCTGTAATCCACGTAATAAATAAGAAAGTCCAGTTCCCCCACCAAATACTACAACTTTTTTATTACTCATAATAGTCACCTCATTTAAAATAAACCATAGGTTCATTCTTTTCTATATAAGAATTTGAATGATATAAATCATTTCCATCATTCTTCTTTAATAAGTGATATAAGAATAGAGAAACACCAATAATTATAAATAACAATGATATTAATTGAGCTACCTTTATACTACCTAACATTAAAGAATCACTTCTCATATTCTCAATCAAAAATCTACCAAGTCCATACCATATAAAATATGTACCAGTTAATTGTCCAATCTTTAAACCTTTATATCTTCTAATTAATAATAATGCGACAAATCCAAATAAACACCAAATAGATTCATAAAAGAATGTAGGCTGTCTAAAAGCACCATCTATATACATTCCATTAATCACAAATTGTGGAATACCTTGACTATGTAGATGAGCTAAAGTAGTAATACCACCATAAGCTTCACTATTAAAAAAATTACCCCATCTACCAATACATTGACCAATAATTAAACCAACTGCCGCTATATCCATCAATTTAAGTACCTTCAAATTATTTCTCATACATTCAATAAATAAAACAATTATTCCTATAATTATAGCTCCATGTATAGCTAATCCACCATTCCATATTTGTATAATTTCTATTGGATTAGCCATATAATAATCTAAATTAAATAATACATAGTATATTCTAGCCCCTAATATTCCAAATATAACTTCTTTAAAAACTAAATTAACCATAAAATCTTCATCTACTTTTTGTTTCTTAGCTTCTAAAAAGATTATAATAGTAGCTACTAAAATACCTACAAACATAAATATTGAATACCAATATATTTGAATTACTTTTAAATCTACCGCTACTCTATCCATCTAATCGCCTCTATTTATTCAAAATTTTATTTAAAAATTGACCAGTATAAGATTTATTATTCTTTGCCACTTCTTCAGGGGTACCAGTCGCAACTACTTCTCCACCTTCATCTCCACCAAGTGGTCCTAAATCAATAATATAATCTGCTACTTTAATAACATCTAAATTATGTTCTATTACTATTACAGTATCTTTATTATCTACTATTTCCTGTAAAATTGCAAGAAGACGAGATATATCATCAGTATGCAATCCAGTAGTAGGTTCATCAAGTACAAATAAGGTTTTTCCAGTAGCTTTCTTTTGTAATTCTTTAGCCAATTTTACTCTTTCAGCTTCTCCCCCAGACAATGTAGGAGCACTTTGTCCTAATTTAATATAACCTAAGCCAACTCTATCTAACACTTCTAATTTATGTTTAATTTTAGGAACATTTTCAAAGAATTTAAGTGCTTCACTAACCCTCATATCTAATACATCTGAAATATTTTTTCCCTTATATTTAATTTGTAAAGTTTCATTATTATATCTAGTACCATGGCATACTTCACAAGGAACATACACGTCAGGTAAGAAATGAATCTCTATTTTCTTAACTCCATCACCACGGCAAGCTTCACAT
>JAEEGI010019669.1_pt1 | contig 13595 bp, 16 predicted proteins | sample 8958751 | NCBI WGS metagenome assembly JAEEGI01 (sample SAMN16246545, study PRJNA631951) | gut metagenome | biome: gut microbiome; feature: rumen; material: KS-attached | host: Bos | place: Iran: Karaj | collected 2018-10
TATCATTCGAAAATAAAAATTAAATGAAAAATATTAGGGCAATTTCCAGTATAATAGGCTCATTATTTCATCAATTTACTTTATTTTCCTTATTTGCTTTTGCAAATATATGTGTTAATTATGGAAAAAAAAAATATCAGAATGTTAAAGAAATAGCATTTTTTTTCCTTTATCCCATCTGTGTTATTTATATGTGTTTAGCTTGTTTTTTAGGAGGAATATCTCTAAGAAAATTAGGAATTCATTTATCTATAATATTAGGTTGTATATCAATATGTTTATGCAGTTTCTTATTATTAATAACAAATAATATTTATTTAGATTATTTAGTTATTATTTTTTATGGTCTTGGATTTGGAATTTCTATGACTTCATCAATAAGTAATGCATGTATGTATTATCCTGAAAACAGAGGATTGATTTCTGCTATTTGTGGTGCAGTTGGGGGAAATTTAGGATCTGCTTTATGTAATTTTAAAATTGGAAAAGTTTCAGAAGAAGAACCTTTGGATTATTTCAAATTTCATATAGCTTTCATGGTTATTGGAACTTTAATTTCTGTTTTAACTATTAGAAATTATAGAGATAATTTAGAAAATAATGATATTTCAAAAAACAAAAATCTTTTAGTTAAGGACGAAAATTATAAGAATATCAATAATATTGAATCAACAGAAGGAAATGATAATGAAAATCAATCAGCAATACAAGAAAAAGATATAGAATTAAAAGTAATATTAAAAAATTTTAGAATTTATTATATATTACTAATATTTTTTTTTTCATGTTTTGTACAAGGTTATATAATGACAGTAGGTTTTGTTTATGGAATAAAAGAAGTTAGAGATGGCTCTAATTCAAAAATGGGAATAATATTTACAATAATGTCTTTAACTGGTTGTATTGCAGGACCGTTTTGGGGTTTTATTCATGATAAATTACATTTTCAAAAAACAGTAATGTTAGTAAATTTACTATCGATGCTAAATTCAGCTTTTATTTATTTTGCAAAAGATTCTATTTATTTATATGGAATATTAATTATTTTAAATGGTAATTTAAATACTGGATCTTTTGCTATGATTTTCCCTCATGTTAGTAAAGTTTTTGGATTTAAATATGCTGGAGAAATGTATGCCATAGTGGTTTTATCTACTGGAATTAGTAGTTTAGTTGCTTCTATTTTATTGGGGTGTGTGTTTAAAAATATTTCTTCTTGTTTTTCTATTTTTTTCGTAGGATCAGCATTCAATGTTATTGGGTTTATTCTTTGTTTCTTTGAAAATGATAACAAATTTATAGAATAAAAATAAAATTATTAAATTATGCCAAATTATTATTAGTTTAAATATTTATAAACATAAAACAAGTAATATTATTTAATTACCTAAATAAATAATATTAAAAAATAAAATAAAAAAAATATATAAGAAGCTTTTGAAATTATGATCAAAGAAATAATTAAGGAAAATGATGAAAATGTTTTAAAGAAACAAAATAAAATTAATGATGATATTCATAAGAATATTAAAATAAAAGATTTTTGTTAGTTTTTTTTTATTTAGAATTACTTTTTTATTTATTTTTTTACTTTTTCATTTTTTTGGATGATTAAACTTATAAATTTATAAATATCTGATTATTTTTGTTATATTTTTTTATTTTTTAATTATTTATTACTATATTTTTATTTACCTTAATGAGTGACAAAGAAAAAGAAAAAGAAATTAACGTTCCCCCCCAAGAAATTAAGCCTGAATTAGAAAATGAAGAAGAAGAACCAGTTGATGAAGAATTACAAAAACAAATAAAAGAAGTAAAAATAGATAATTCTGTTTTTTCAGGAAGTCAAAAAAAAGATAAAAAGAAAAAACATGATAAAAAAAATTCAAAAAAAAAAGGAATTGATTTTATGGAATATGCAAATAAAAATAATATTCAAGTTAATCTTGAATATGAAGAAGATAAATATGAAAATAATAATTATCATAACGATGATAGGAAATATAATAATAATAAAAAATATGATAATAGAAATAAAAATTATAATAATAAAAGAGGTGGATATAAAAATAATAGCAATAACAATAATAATTATAATAATAATCAAAACAGAGGTTTTAAATTTGGAGGAAATAAATTTGATTTTATAAATCAAAAAAATTTTGAAAATCATTTTTATCAATTCCCCACTTTTAAAGATGATAATGAAATAAAAGATTATATTGAAAATTTATTTAGTGAACAAACTCTAAATAAAGATTTATATTTAAGATATAGAATAAATGACAAAGGACAAATATTAATTAATGATTTAGCAAATTATACTTCATTAAATAAAAATAATATAGATTCAAATAAAATTATAGATTTAATGAAAGATAGTAATAAATTAGAAAAATGTGAAATTGAAGGAAAAAATTATTTGACAATTAAAAATTTTTCTGAATTAAAATTATTAACAATTGATGAAATAAACGAAAATAAAAAACAAATGAAAAATCAAAGAAAACAACAACAATATATTTATCAAAATCAAATGGCATCAATGTATGGAATGGGAATAAATGATAATAAAATGCCTAATTTTATTTTTCATTTAGATCCTTATCATTCTATGCCACCACAACAAATGTATCTGGCACAACCATTTAACAATAATAATAATCAGTGATTTTTAAATAAGTGATTAGAATAAATTTTATCATAAATATTCTAAATAATTTTATTTTTTCTGATTGTTCCACAAATCTTATTATTACCCATTATTCTTTTATATATATATTGATTTTTTATTAAGGTTAAGAATTAAGGAAATAATATTACATAAAAAATATAATGCTTCATTATTTCCGTTTAGGTAACTTTTTCTATTTTCCCCAATACAATTTCATTCAAATTTTTTCTTTCATTTTTTTTTGGTCATAAACAATTTCAAAATCAAGTTATTTTTGTTATTCAATTAAGTTAAGTCTACTTTTGATTGCTTTTATTATTTTATTATTTTTCTTTATTATTTGAATTACGTCTTTAACTTTATTTAGTATTCTATTTAAGAAAGATGAAATTATCAATACATTTCATATATTCTCTGCTCTGAATACTAAATATACATATGAAATAGTTTTTGATAATATATTTATTTAATAATATATAAAAAATATTATATAAATAATAACATAAAAAAGTCCTATAATCAAATAAAAAAAATGAAAATAAACTTATTTAAAAAACAAAACAACAATAGTAATATCATCAATTCCCATATTATTATGAACCTCCCAATTTTTCTTAGCTACTTCCATTAACTTCCTAGTAGCGCCTTTAGCATCATTAGAATTATAATATCCTAAAACAATATCACAAACTTTTTGATTACTTAAAAATTCCCACAAACCATCAGTAGCACAAACACAAATTTTAATATTAGATTCAACAATATCAATATCACATATTTCAGGTTCATTAATAACTCCAATTTTTTCTGCATCAAAATCACCTAAACTTCTACTCATAGCTAAACCTGGATAATTTTTTCCTTTAAACCAAATTCTTAAAGGACCATATTCACACCAATCAACTCTACTAATTTCACCTCCCATATTATTTATTCTTTCTTTTTCTATTACATTTTCTGGAATATGATCTTTTATTAATTGAATTATTTTATTATTTTTATCTATAAATATAGAGCGTGAATCACCTAAATTTGAATATATTATTTTTGTGTCTATTATATTTATTATATTTACTGTTGTTCCACTGTTTTCACAATTTAATGTTTTATGTAAATTTTCATCGCATTTTTTAAAACATTCTCTTATTAAATTATAATTATTATTTTTGTAATCATTAAAAATATGAATTGGGGTTTTATCATAAAATTTAATATTTTCAAAATAGTCTATAAAATAATTTGATACTGATTTTGATATATCTTCTCCATTATATCCATGTCCATCAAATACTCCAAATATTTTATAATTTGGGATATCATCTATTTTTGTCATTGCAATATATGAGTCTTGATTTATTTTTGTAGCTCCATTTTTTGAACCTGGACATGTTCTTATATCAAAAGAATCTAATTTTGGAATTTTTATTTTTTTATTTTTCGGTTTTTCTATTATTCTTGATGTTAAATTTAATTTTATTTTCTTATCTAAATACTTTTCTCTTGTTTTAAATTTATCATAAGTTAATGATTTTTTGTCTTTTATATCATTTAATATTAATTCTTGAGACGTTGTTTTCTTTCTAAATGTTATATTTGGATGTTGATTTATTTTAGGTAATGTTGATTTCAGAGTTTGGATTTCTATATTTTGTTTATTTTTTAAAAATGAAAATCTACTTGTTGAATTTATATTAATATTATTTTTAATTAATTTTTCTGGGAGTTTAACTTTATAATTAAAAACTGTGAAAAAGGGATTTGAATCTAATATTTTTTTCCTTGTTTCTTCTGAAAACCTATTATTAAATGTATTTGGGATTTTTATTGGATTAGGGTTTTTAAATGTATTGAAAGGATATAATCCTCTTCGTGATGAAATAGTATTGTATAAGTTATCTTTATTATTATTAATAAATCCATTACTATTAAATCTATTTAGAGACATTTTAATACATTAATAATTATTTTGGAAAGTTTTAATATTAAATTTTATATAATTATTTTTGCAAAAAAAAATTAAAAAAACAACATATTAATATTTATAAATATTTATATTATTTTTCAAGTGAAATTCATTGAGGACTATAGAAATTAATAAATATATATTCTTACAATTTCAATTTTTGTAATAATTTATTTGTTTGTTTAATCTTATTATAATTTAGTTTTAAATTTTTGTTATAGTCGATATTTATTTGATTGAAATTTATATTATTTTGAGAATCATTGAATTCTATTTCTAAATAATTACTTGGTTTTTTTTTGATAAACACATTTTGATAATAACTAAAATTTTTATTATCTTTAAAAATTGATGTTTTATTATTATTTTTTTTATAACTATTGCTATTATGGAGATTCCCGTTAAAAGATTTACTTTCTCTCTTTATACTTTGATAATTTTTTAATTTATTAATTTTCATAGAATTTATTAAAGCTTTTCGAATATTTATTTTATTTGTTTTATCCTTTTCATCATCATTAAATATATTAGATTGACTCATCATAATTTTTAATTCTTTAGAGTTTTTTCCTAAGTCAAAACTTATATTTGCAGAATTTTGATTTGAAAAAGATTTGGGTTTTTTTTCTAAAATTAAACTTTCTTGTTCACAATCAAAACTTGAACCATATTTCCTATAATTTATAAGTTGAATTGAATAAGGAATTCTTTTTTTATGAGGTAAATTTTTATTTTTTAAATTTTGTCTTATTAATTGTTCTTTACAAAATTGAGAATTTTTATAATAAAATGTAGGGTCATAATTTGTTTTTTTTTTAAATTTACTTAATTCTATTAAAGATAAATTGTGCCTTATTATTGGAGAATAATTTCTTCTATCTGAAAATATTTCACTGTTATTCAAATTAAAAATATTTGATCTAAATGTTATATCATAAAAATTTTTATGATTATAACTGGTGATCATTAAAAAAAATTTAATAAAATAAAAATAATTTTTATAAATTTTTTTTATATAAATATTATTTATCACATAAATGAATATAATAATATTTTCCAAATAAATATACAATGAATTTATATTATTATTTAAAAATATATAATATCTTAAATATAAAATAATAAATTTAGGCAAAAATTCAGTTTCTGAAAATCCAATAGAAAAATAATTTCAAATTCAATTTCATTATTTTTTATTTTCATAGAATAAATCCTTTATCATTAATTCAATCATGTAAATCATTCTTGTTAATGATAAAAATGTTATCCACAGAACAACATTATCTAGATAAATTTATTAATGAGTATAATTAAAGTTAATAAGAGTGCTATTTATAAATATAATAATGGCATTAAGAATGAAATTAATAAAATGTGAATTAAAAAAATTGTTAAAAATTTAAATATTAAAAAATATATTCGTTACAAATTTTTAAAAAATACAAATAAAAATTTAATTTTAATTTATACCATAAAGTTCAAATAAAAAATAATACTGTTTGTATATTAATGTTAATTTATGAGAATAAAAATTTTATATAATTAATACTTCAAATCAGCCTCAATTAAAAAGGATGACATACTTATAATTGATAAAACAAAATTAACAAATCTATAAATATAATATTTATTTATTTCTATGAACCAAATAATAGTATTTTAAATCATTTAATAGGTTTATAAAACAAGATTATTCTTATATATCAAATAAAACCAAAAAAATGGTTATTACTTTAAACTAATATATATAATTCTATATATATAATTCTAAAAATTCATTTAATTACATATTATAGGAATGATATTTGAATTATCATTAACTCTTATATCTATAAACAGAAAAAAATTTAAAAAAGGAAAAATCTTTTAAAACATTTTACAACGATCTCAGAGCTAAGAAATTGCATTTATTACTCATATTTAAATTATATGTTCCAATATTTTCTTTTTTATTTGAATTACAAAGAAAAGAACCTAATAAAAGATTTTCAATATTTTTAAATAAATTAGTATTTATACCCATATAATTGAAACAATTTGCAAAAGCAATATATGCAATTTCATTTTGTGACATTGCAATAAACATATCATTTAATAAATAATTTTTAATTTGAGCTTCATAAACTTGTTTGAAATTTTCACATAAATATTCATTTTTATTACAATAAAATTTGAAAAGTTGAAAATAAATTGAATGAAAATCAAAAGCTGTTGAATATAAAGTTTTAAAGTTTAATTTTTTTAAAATTTCAAATTCCATTTTAGTTAAATCTGATTTTTTGTAAATTTGACATTGAGGAGAATTTAAAACTTTTTCTGTGAAAAAAGATGTATAATTACAATTAATTTCTTCAAGTTTAGTTCCTAATGAAAGAGAAGAAATTGCAATTAAATTTAATTTTTCTTGATTTAAAGGGACTTTATTATTTTTTGAAATGAATTGATCAAAAATAATAACACTTCTAAAAAGAGTTTGAAGAGAAAAGTTTAAATTATCACAAAGAAAAATTAACCAATTAATTAATTGAACTCTAGTTTCTCTTAATGAAATTGGATAATTAATTGGTTCTATTATTGAAGGTTCTTTTTGTTTAAAATTTTGGAAACTTTCTCTGAGTTCGTTGATAAATTTAAATTCCATTTCATATCTTTTGTTCATTGACATATTTATTTATTATTTTGATTTTACAAATGTTTTTTTTTTATAATAAATAGCAAATAATAATAAAATTGTTTCATTAAAATTGATATTGATAGTTTATTCCAATTAAAAATTTAAAGCAGGTAATTTATATAAATAAAAAGGGCAAAATAATAATGAAATTGTGACAATTAAAAAAAATAATTTAAATTAAATAGTAGAGTTTTCAAAAAATATCATGAAATAAACATTTTTTTTATATAAATTAAATTGAAGAATTATTATAAAAAAGTTGAAGAAATCTTGCGAAAAGTGATATTTTTTTTTTAAAAAATTGATTTTTAAAAATATAATTAAGATAAATCCATAAAAAGAAATTAATATTAAAGATTTCTTTTAAGAAAGAAAAAGAAGATTTTAAACAGAAATGATAAAATTAATATATAAATCAAAATAAAAAATTAAAAAAAGAAAAACTCCTAGTTTTTATTTTATATTTAATATATTTTAAATTAAAATAAAATAATTATTATAATTTATACAGTAAAAATAAAGAAGATATTTATGATTGACATAGAAAAAAGGTACATTTATATAAAGATAGAAAAATAATAATCAGAAAATATAAAACAAATAATTATTTAAAAATAAAATTCTGTAATTAATTGTTATTATTCTTTGTGAAATTAACATCTATACTAACTTTTCTTATACCACTTCTAGATAATCCACTTCTACTTTCTCTTTTTTCAATTTTTTTTTTCCGCACTTTCATTATTTTTACTTATAACACTATTATTCTTTTCAACAAACTTATCTTTTGAACCAGAAGCATTAGCTTCTAAATCATCGATATTACCAACTTTAATTCTTTTAGCATTATTATCTAAAATATCTTGAATTTTTTTGTCGATTGGAATTAATTTTAATATTACACATAAAACAAAGGTTATAGCTGAAAAACCAATACAAAATAACCATTGTTGATAAGATAAACCATTTTCAGTGACTTTAAAAGCTTCTCTTCCACATTCCATTAATATTACTTAAAAAATTAATTCTAATCCAGTAATTAAAGGGAAGAAGAAATTATTATTAATTCTAACAAAAATATTAAAAGAATTCTCAATAACTCTACAATTAATTTGATTAAATGACATATGTGCTGAATTTCCATTTACACTTACATATGTATCAAAAGTCACTGCCATGTCTTGTTTTTTAACATACATTCCATATTGTAATTAATTCATTCCATTTTTAATTTTGTTCTTGCTGCCCAATAAGCACCTGTTCCATAGATAATATTATTTATATTTTTAATATTACCTTGGTAATTTCCCATAACAATGGTAAATAATATAATTTTCAGCTAATCTAACATAATCAGTTTCTTTAATAAAATGAGGAGCATATAAATATAAAAATAATAATAAAAATAAAAATAATTGAAATAGAGATTGTCCTCCGATATGTTTCCACATTTTACCATTAATTATATCTTCATCTCTTATTGTTGGTTCTCTATCTAATAATTGTTCATAAGGGGGATCAGTAGCTAAAGCTAAACTTCCAAGTGAATCCATAATTAAATTTATCCATAATAATTGAATAGTCATTAATGGACTTTCATTTCCAATACAAGCAAATATAAAAACAAGTAAATAAGCACAGAAATTAACATTTAATTGAAATTGTAGAAATTTCCTAATATTAATATTTCTCCCATAAATGATAGCAACAACTAAAGAAGAAAAATTATTGTCCATAATTATTATATCATTTGCTTCTTTAACAATATCAGTCCCAGCAAACATAGCAAATCCAACATCACTTTTACTTAAAGCAGGAGCATCATTAATACTATCACCAGTAACAGCCACAATTTTTTCCATTTCTTTTAATCCTAAAACTAAAGCATATTTATGAATAGGTTGGAGACGCGCCATAACTCTTAAATTTTGAGTTAATTCAATAAATTTTTCTTTGTCTTTTATTGTATCACTTTTAACTTCCTTTAAAGGTTCTCCTATATTTTTTGCTATTTGGTCAGCTTCAGCTTGTGTCTTTGGACATTTACATAAATTTGTATCTTCACTACATACTTTACATATTAAACCTCCGACTGCTTGGTAAAAAGTATTTCTTGTTATTGCTTTAGGTTTATTTTTTAAAACATTTTTAATATGTGATTCCTTTTTTAAAGGATCATTTGTTAAATCTGGGTCTTCTTCTATATCTTGTGATGTCATATTTTCTAAATTTATTTCTTCACCTAATATGTGACAATCTTTCGCTATTGCTGTCTCAGTTACTAGATTATCTCCTGTTTCCATTATTATCGTTACTCTAGCTTTTTGACATTTTAATACTGCTTCTTTCACTCCGTTTTTAAGGGAATCACGAATTCAAATACTGCTACAAATACTAAAACAAATTGGTCTAATTCTTGTCCTTTTGAATTTTTATATGTTTCTGCGTTTTTAAATTCTTCTTTTGTCATATCTTTATAACATATGTATAATGAACGTAACATTTGTTTATTGAAATTTCTATCTTATCTTTTATTAAATTGAATTGCTGATCTCCTATTTGCTTCTTTTCTCCATTATCTCAATCTAAATAATATTTACATATGTTTTTTACGTTTTCAGCTCCTCCTTTTTTATATAAACGATATTTTGTAGGAAGTTAATCATTTGCTATGAAAGTTGTCATTCTTTTTCTTTTAGAATCAAATGGTATTTGCTTATAAAATCTTTTGTCTTTTTGATATATTTTCCTTTCTACACTTATTGGAGATTTAAATCTGTATAAAAAGTCTATAAATGCATTATCTGTTTTATTTTTTGTTTCACATTCTTCCATATCTCCATTTATATTTGGTTTTGATAATGTTTTTATAGTACCATCTGTATTAAGTGCTATACTAGTTTTTAATATTTCCCAATATTTTTCATTTGAGGAATAAGTTTGAGAATCTTCTCTCATTATTTTATTTGTATCTGATTTCTTATGTAAATTATAACTATGTTAAACATCAATAGTTTCCTTTAAAACAATTTCGTTTTTTGCAGTTAAAACTTTAAAAATATTCATTTCATTTTTAGTAAGAGTTCCCGTTTTATCAGTACAAATAAAATTTGCTCCTCCCATAGTTTCACAAGCATGCATTTTCCTTACTAAATTTTGTTGATCCATAAGTTTCTTAATAGAAAAAGCTAAACTTAAAGTAACAGCAAGGGGTAAACCGTCAAGAATAGCGACAACAATAATAGAAACACAAAGCATTACAATATTAAGAAGATCCTTAGTAATATCTTTTCTTAGGATGAGTTAACTGTACCACAACAGTAGATATTACTTCACTATTAATGACTTGATATGGAAATTTTGAGAATAAAATCAAATATACCTTGTCCAGCAATACTTCTATCATATTCTTTCCAATTATTAACATAACTAATACCAAATCTAATCACTAAAGCTACTAAAGTTATAATTCCAGCTAACATCCCAAAATAACCTATTTTTTCAGCAATATCTTCTAATTTTTCCTCAAGTGGAGTTTTATTATTTTCTTGAGCATTATCAACCGTTCTTCTAATAATACCTTTTGGACTATGATACCTACTGCAATAACAATAGCACTTCCTGTTCCTTCTACACAATTAGTACCAGAAAGTATTAATGGAGAAGGAGATTTTTTACCTTTTTTATTTTTAATATATTCAACACATTTTTCATAAATATCTTTACTTAGAGTTTCAATCTCTCCAGTTAAAGAGCTTTCATCCATTTTAATTCCATTAGAATCTACAAGAAGTAAATCAGCAGGTGAAATATCCCTATCATAACTTGAATTAAATCACCAACAACTAAATCATCACTTGGAATATCAAATGGATTTCTTTTTCGAACAACTTTATAAGTAGTAACTTTATTAGTAATATCATTTAATTCATGGAACTTATGTTCCTTCTTCCAATTGGTGATGGACCTGACTAGGATGACCACTAATAAAGTGACTACGATGCTTAATCCATCTACCCAGTCCTTACTGGGGTCATCACTGAGAGTAGCACCTAGGACGATTTGGACAATGGCTGCAGCTATTAAAATACGAACCATTAAATCTTCAAATGACTCACAAACATAAGCACAGAAAGGAGGAACAGGTTCAATGAAAATTATTAGAACCCAAATCTTCAATTCTATTTTCATTAGTTATATATCCATATTTTGGATCTGTTTTTAATTTTTTTAATATTGAATCAATTACTCCTAAATTTTCTATTTGTTTATATCAATATATTCATTCCATCTCTCTTTATATGATGACATTAATTCTTCTAATTGTTCTACTGTTATTCAATATGTTCCTCATGATTGTGATTGTGGAGATGTAATGTTTGAATTTTCTTTTTCTTCTAATGTTTTCGAGTCTTTAGAAGTTTTATCTTTTTCAATGGAATCTTTTTCTTTTTCTTTTTTTTCTGTACGTATTTTTTTATTTTTTTTATGGCGATTGGAAATAAAATTTTTATGTTTTTTTTTTTAATATTTTTTTTATAAAAAGTTTTTTTAAATTGATTTTTTTAAATTATTATAAATTTTGTTTTTTATTTTTATTGTGATAGATTTATATATATATTTGAAATATTTTGATTTAATTATATTTAAATGTATAAAAGTATTACATTTAAATTATAAAATAATGACAAATTATTTTTACTTTTTATTTTAATAAGATTTCAAAATATTTTTATTAAAATAAAAATTTAATTAAAAAAATTAATTTATTTATTTCTATAATAATTTAATCAAGTTCATCTAAATTACTTTCTTTAATAGGAACTTTATATGAATTTGTATTTATTTCATTATCATCTTTATTTATATTTTCCAAAGGAGGAATTTCATCATCTTCTTTATTTTCTTCTTTTTCTGCTTCTTTAACCTCTTTATTTTCTTCTTTTTCGTCTTTTTTAACTTCTTTATTTTCTTCTTTTTTGTCTTCTTTAACCTCTTTATTTTCTTCTTTGACTTCAAATTCTTTTTTCTGAAATTCAAAGTTATTTTTTGGAATTTGAGGTAAATAAGTTACCTCACTTTCACTAAAAATATCATTATTCTCCTTTCTTCTATTTTTAATATTTTTCAACTTTTCTAATTTAATTTTTTCTTTATCATCCTCAGTTAATTGTTCTTCAATATTAATATCATTAACTTCAATACCATAAATTTCATTATAAAATTTACTAAATTCTTCAAGTCTTTTTTCTTCTTTTTCTTTTTTTTCTTTTTTAGCTTTTTCTCTTTCTTTTTTTTCTTCTTCAAATCCACCTTTACAAAAAGCCAAAGCAAATCTTTTTTCATCATCAAAAATAGGTTTATTATCAATATAAGTTAATTTATTAATTTTACCAATTAAAGTTTTTCTATAATTTGGTATTTTCCTTGTACATTCATTTCCACTTAAATATAAAACTTTTAAATTAGGTATTTTAGATAATACTTCATCTACAATATTTTCTTCTTTAATATAATTATCACTTATATCTAATACTCTTAATTCTTTTCCTCCTTCCAATAAACCTTTTAAATCTTCTAAACCATTAAATCCTATTCTATTTCTTTTTATCAGGAAATCTGTTAAGTTTATTAAATTTGATATTCCTTCTATTTTTTTTATTAAATTATCACTTAAATTTAAATTTGTTAAATTTATTAATTTATCTAGTCCTTCTATTTTCTGAATTGTATTTTCATGAAGGAATAATGAAGTTAAATTAATTAAACAATCTAAATTTTCTATTTTTGATATTTTATTTCCTTCTAAATATAATGCTTTTAAATTTGTGAAAGTTTCTAAATTTTCGATTTTGGAAAAACCTTTGAAATGTAAATATAAGAATTCATTTAATTCATGAACTGGATAATATTTTGTTTTTGATTCATTTAATAATATATAATCTATTACTTTTCTACTCATTATACGTTGAGCTCCTATTTCTTCTTTTTTTTCTCCTAATTTTGGGTGTTCTGCTAAAGTATATTTTGGCTTTTCTGCCATTTTTTTCTAGTTTTATTTAAATTAATAATTATCTATTATATTTAATATATATATTTTTATGTTATTTTTTAATTATTTTTAATTTATATTGCAAAAAAAAAAAAATTTGGAATATTATTATTATTTCTTTTTTTTAGATGAAATATTCTTTGTTTTTTTTCTTTTATAAGAATGATATTTTCTTTGAATTAACCAAATGGCCATAAAGATTTTTACATTTTTTATTTTTCTATACCAT
>JAEEGI010019679.1_pt1 | contig 13589 bp, 10 predicted proteins | sample 8958751 | NCBI WGS metagenome assembly JAEEGI01 (sample SAMN16246545, study PRJNA631951) | gut metagenome | biome: gut microbiome; feature: rumen; material: KS-attached | host: Bos | place: Iran: Karaj | collected 2018-10
GAGACCATCAGGTGGCCGGGAGGGTTCCCCAACTACTTCGGGGTCCAGAGGTTCGGAGTCGTCAGGCCGGTCACCCATCTCGTGGGCGAGAGGATCGTCCGCGGAGACTTCGAAGGCGCGGTGAGGACGTACATCTCGTTCACCACCCCCGAGGAGGAGCCGGAGCTCCAGCAGAAGAGGAAGGAGCTGGAGGGCAGGGACGACTGGAAGGACATGCTTCCCGGGATCCCCGAGCACATGTCGTACGAGAAGATGATGATCGGCGCCCTGGCTGACGGCGGAAGCTGGACCGACGCCATCGAGATCCTCCCTACGAACCTGCAGATGATGTTCGTCCATGCGTACCAATCGTACCTTTTCAACGAGATGCTCAGCATGAGGATGGACGCGGGGCTTCCCTTGAACATGCCTGTGGAAGGAGACCTCGTCATCCCTCTGGATTCCAACGGCATCCCCGAGCATGAGAGCCCCATCCTCACGACTTCCAAGAACATCGACCTGGTCGCGAGGCAGGTCCGCGCCAAGAGGGCGTTCGTCACCATCACCCTGTACGGGACCGACAGCGTCCTGGCCGAAGGGGAGATGGGAGAGATCGAGAGGAAGGTCATAGAGGATCAGAAGCTCTCGCAGGAGGACTTCAACATCCCGGAGCTCCAGAGATGCAGCTCCAAAGGGATCCGCAGAGAGGTGCTCTGCCCCCTGAAGGACCTCAAGAGCAGCGTAGGGGATGACAGCTACACCCTGTCTTTCTCCCTCCCCAAGGGAAACTACGCCACCTGCCTCCTCAGAGAGTTCATGAAGTCCGAGATGAGGGACTATTGAGTCGTATATTTAAATACCCAATAATCCGCGTAAAAAACTTGAAACAATAATAATCCGCGTAAAAAACTTGGATTATAGCTTATTTATATATTACAACACGATATTCGCCTCCGTGGCCGAATTTATAGGCAGAGAAAAAGAGCTAAGGACTCTTCAGGAGATATACGAACTCCGCAAATTCATGTGCTGCGCCGTGATCGGTCGTCGCAGAATCGGCAAGAGCAGTCTCATCGAGAAATTCGTAGAGGACAAAAGATCCCTGTATTTCGAATTCGTGGAGGGCACTCCGGAGACCAACCTCCGCATCATGGAGATCGTCATAGGGGACTACCTGGGAGAGAAGACCGCCTTCGAGAGCTTCGTAGATGCTTTCTCATCGCTGGGAACGATAGCCAAACGGGAAAAGCTCGTCATTATTTTCGATGAGTTCACATACGCCCTATCTTACGAGTCTTTCTCCTCCCTCACCAAGAATATGATAGACCGCGACATAGGCGAGTCTTTCCTGATAATCAGCGGCTCCTTGGTCAAGATGATGGAATCCGAGACCGGAAGATACGAAAAGCCGCTGTACGGAAGGACGCAGAGGATGTATCTCGGAGGGGTGGGGCTTGCCGACAGCAAGCGGTTCCATCCGAACATGCCCGACCTGGACGTTCTCAGGCTCCATATCATGACTGGGGGCTCGCCATACTACCTTTCGAGGACTCCGGCCGAATCCCTGGACGATTACATCGAGAAGAACATTCTGCCGACGGATTCGATGTTCCACGACGAAGGACTGAATATTCTAGTCCGCGAGCTCGACAGCCCGAGGAAATGCACAGACGTCCTGGATGCTCTGGCAGTCGGACGCAACGACACCAGGAGGATCTCCGACTACTCGGGCATCGACGAGACCACATGCCGTAAAGTGCTGTCCGAACTGACAGAGTTCGGAATCATAGAGCCCCTGCACCCCATGTTCGGCACCTCTTCCAAGCCCATAAGATATCGCTTCGCAGACGGCATGGTGAACCTCTATTTCCGCATATTCCGCATGATGCCCCCTAAGTCAAATGCCGGATACTCTGCATACAGAGGCCGGATCGCCACAGAGCTCGAAAGGCTCTTCGAATCTTACTGCGCCAGATTCCTGTCGGAGAACTATCCTATCACCGAGATCGGAACCTGGTATTCCGCCGTTCCGTCCACCATGGAGGATGGCACCATGATGAGATCCGATGGGAGGACAGCGACTGAGATGATCGAGATAGACATCGCCGCCACGGCTAACGACGGGGAGAACAACATGGAGATCTTCGCCGAGTGCAAGCTCAGGAACACGCCGATCGGCCTGGGCGCTCTGAAGGATCTAGAATCGAAGATCGCGAACGTTCATGGCAAGCGCAACTACCGTGTCATGCTGATATCCGGATCCGGCTTCACGGACGAGCTGATGGAAAAATCGGATGTCCCAGGGGTGATCCTGATCGGACCTGACGCCCTTTTCAGACGGACCGCCCTTCCTCCACTCTAAATAACTTATTTATTGGAAACTAGCTTTATACAGAACAATACGTACCGCATCTCATTCCGTGAGAACATGTCGTTCGAATCGTTCATAGACACGGTCTGGGAGTTCGACGATTACCTATGGTACATCCCGTTCGCCCTGATCATCTGCTTAGGGATTTATTCTACGATCAAGCTGAAAGGAATTCAGTTCATCCATCTCCCGGAGATGTTCAAGATAACGTTCTCCAGGGAGAAGACAGGGAAGGACCAGATCTCCCCGTTCCACGTCTTCTGCATGAGCATGGGAAACCGTATCGGAGTCGGCAACATCGCCGGGCCCATCACCGCCCTCCTGATGGGGGGCCCTGGTGCAATATTCTGGATGTGGATCTTCGCCACCCTCGGAGGAGCCACCAGCTTCGTGGAGACCACCGTCGGACAGATCTTCAAGAACAAGGACGAGAACGAGGGCTTCATCGGAGGTCCCGCGTACAACGTCTTCAACGGTCTCGGATCCAGGAAGTTCGGACTCATCCTGGCCGGCCTGATGATCGCCGTCTACATCGGCGGATACGTTCTTTCCGAGATATCCACCATCTCCACCTCCTTCACCGGAGCCTACGACTTCCAGTACAACAACCTTGTCATCGCGTTCATCCTGGTCGCCATCGCCGTTCTGGTGGTCACCGGAGGATTCAAGCGCGTCGCGAAGGCGTCCGCTCTCGTCGTCCCCGCGATGGCCCTCCTGTGGATCGTCCTGTGCATCGTCGTGATGTGCATGAACATCGATGGAGTGCCCAACGCCATCGTCTCCATCTTCGACTGCGCATTCAACATCCCCGCCACCGTCGGAGGAGGGGTCGGAGCCATGCTCACCATCGCCATGAGGAGAGGAATCTGGTCCAACGAGGCCGGAGAGGGTACCATCACCAACATCTCCTCGTCCGCAGACGTCACCCACCCTGTGAAGCAGGGCCTGTCCCAGTGCCTCGGCGTCCTGTTCGACACCCTCATCAGCACCATGACCGCCCTCGTCGTCCTGAGCTTCTTCACCGACTACGACGCCCTCGTCGCCACCGGGATCGAGGACTCCATGCCTCTGCTCGAGCATGTGATGAGCTCGACCATCGGAGGAATCGCGCCCAGCTTCGTGTTCTTCTTCATGTTCCTGTTCGCCATCACCAGCTTCATGGGAGACTACGTGATCGGAGAGAACAACCTCAGACTGATCACCAAGGAGAAGAAGGCCAAGTACGGTCTGATCGCTCTCACCCTCGCGGTCGTGTTCTTCGCCGCCTACTTCGGAACCGACGGGCTCTACGCCATCATGGACGTGCTTCTGGCTATCTGCGGTATAGTGAACTGTTTCGTGATGTTCAAGCTCGGGAAGTACGCTCTCGAGGCCTACGCCGACTACCGCGAGCAGAAGAAGCGGGGAGTCGAGGACCCCGTGTTCCACAAGAGCTGCCTCTCCGATCCCAGCGGCGTCACCGCCTGGGACGACTGAAACCATTCGGCGTCCCTGTGACCATGATGGCCACGGGGGCGTCCCCTTTTCGCTATAGTTATAATTCCTCTGTCCGTTTTCGGGCCGATGCCCAACGTCAAGATCAACGGAGAGGAGACGTCCGTGAACGACGGAACGGTCTCGTCCTATCTTTCCTCGCATGGCTACGACATCTCGAAGACGGCCGTGCTTCTCAACGGAAAAGTCGTCTCCCGCGCCAATCTAGGGTCCACGGACCTCGAGGATGGAGATGTTCTGGAGATAGTTAGCTTCGTTGGGGGAGGATAATGGCGGTGGATAATTCCAACTCCATCCATGCCCGGAGCCCTCCCGGGGTGTACGAGGCCCTCCAAGAATCGGTCATAGGCATAGCCGGATGCGGAGGCCTGGGGTCGAACATAGCCGTGATGCTGGCCCGCTCGGGAGCAGGAAAGCTGGTCATAGCGGACTTCGACAGGGTCGAGATGAGCAACCTCAACAGGCAGCAGTACTTCCTCGACGACATCGGAAAGCCGAAGACGGAGGCTCTCGAAGCTATCCTCCGCAGAATAGTGCCGGACATCGAGATAGAGGCGCATCAGGTCGTTCTGGACGAAGATAACATACCAGCGATCTTCGCAGGATGCGACGTAATCTGCGAGGCTTTCGATTCTGCGGAATCCAAGACGATGCTCCTGAACACAGTCATGGAGAATCTTCCGAGCAAACCTATCATATGTGGGAACGGCATGGGCGGAACATCGGATCCGAGACAGATGGCCGTCAGAAAGGTCGCCGGGAACGTGTACGTCTGCGGCGACGGGAAGAGCGGCATGGAGCTCGGCATATGCGCCCCACGCGTGACCATTTGCGCCGGGCTCATGGCGAACAAAGCGATACAGATCCTGCTAGGAAGGGACGAAGATGTCTGATGATCTCGTAATCGGCAAGAAACACTTCAAATCAAGATTCATACTCGGCTCAGGGAAGTTCTCCCTTGAGATGACCGACAAAGTCATCCGCAACGGAGGGGTGGAGATCGCCACCCTCGCCGTCCGCAGGGTGAACAAGGGCGGACAGGAGAACGTCCTGGACTACATGCCGAAGGGGGTCACCCTGCTCCCCAACACCTCCGGAGCCAGGAACGCGGAGGAGGCTCTGACCATAGCGCAGCTAGCCAGGGAGCTCGGATGCGGCGACATGATCAAGATTGAGATCGTCCGCGACACCAGATACCTCCTTCCTGACAACGCCGAGACGATAAAGGCAGTGAAGCTGCTCACCGACGACGGGTTCACCGCCATGCCTTACATGATGCCCGACCTCACGGCGGCCAGGGACATGGCCAGCGCCGGAGCAGCCGCCATCATGCCTCTCGCGGCGCCCATCGGAAGCAACAGAGGCCTTCTCACCAGGGATTTCATAAAGATGATGGTCGAGGAGATCGACCTCCCGATAATAGTCGACGCCGGGATCGGACGCCCTTCCCAGGCCTGCGAGGCCATGGAGATGGGCTGCGGAGCCGTCATGGCCAACACCGCCATAGCTACCGCATCCGACGTCCCCGCGATGGCTACGGCGTTCAGGATGGCCATAGAAGCCGGAAGGATGGCTTATCTCTCAGATCCCGGAAGGGTCCTGGAGGACAGAGGGGAAGCGTCGTCCCCGCTGACAGGGTTCCTGGGTGAGTGACATGCCTTTCAGGGCGCCCACCGACGCCTGCGACTACATGCCGCACATGGAGAACATAGGAACGGACATCCTCGAGAAGGTCCTCGAAGCCGACAAAGGGTATTCTCCCGATTCCTATACCGAGGCTGATGTCAAGAGGGCGCTGGCGAAGGACAGGCTCGAGCCGTACGACTTCGGAGCCCTGCTCTCCCCCGCTGCCGTTCCGTTCCTAGAGGAGATCGCCAAGAAGGCCAGACAGGTCACCAGGGACCATTTCGGCAACGCCGTGACCATGTTCACCCCGATCTACACCTCCAATTACTGCGAGAACCGCTGCAGGTACTGCGGGTTCAACCGCGACAACGACATCCAGAGGGCCCGTCTCACGGAAGAGGAGGTGGACAAGGAGATGGCCAGCATCGCCGCCACCGGCCTCACAGACATCCTCATCCTGACCGGGGAATCCCGCAAGCACTCCGACCTGCATTACATCGGGATGTGCGTGAAGAAGGCCTCGAAGTACTTCACCAGCATCAGCATGGAGGTCTATCCCGTCAACTCCGACGAGTACAGGTACCTCCACGAGTGCGGGGCGGACTACGTCATCGTGTTCCAGGAGACGTACGACCCCCTCACATACGCAACATTCCACGCAGGAGGGCCGAAGAGGATCATGTCCTACAGGTTCAACGCCCAGGAAAGGGCCATCCGCGGAGGCATGAGAGGAGTCGGATTCGCGGCGCTTCTTGGACTCAGGGACGACTGGAGGAGGGACGCGTTCTGCTGCGGAATGCATGCGTATCTGCTGCAGAGGAAGTACCCCCACGCCGAGATAGCGTTCTCCCTGCCCCGTCTGAGGCCCACCAACGCCCACAAGGAGGACGACGTGAAGGTCTCGGAGAAGGACCTCCTGCAGGTCGCCATGGCCTACAGGCTCTTCATGCCGTTCGCTTCCGAGACCATATCCACCCGCGAGCTGCCCAGGTTCAGGGACGGGATCGTCAACATCTGCGCCACCAAGATCTCCGCCGGGTCTTCCGTGGAGATCGGAGGCCACAGCGACGTCGAGGACAAGGGAGACGGACAGTTCGAGCTCTCCGACACCAGGAATGTCCAGCAGGTGAGGGAAGCGCTGGTGAGGCAGGGCCTCCAACCGGTGTTCAACGACTACGTGAGGTCCGACTGATGGACATCGTGTCCGTCACCGACCGCAGGAACAGCCTCCGTCCTCTCGAGGAGCAGGTGGAGCTGGTCTGCGAGGCGGGGGCGGACATGGTGGTCCTCAGGGAGAAGGACCTGCCGTTGGACGACTACAGGGCCCTGGCCAGAAGGATCAAGGGCATATGCGACTCCCGCGGGACCGAGTTCTGCGTCAACTTTCATTCTTCAGTCGCGAGAGAGCTCGATTCCACGCTTTGGGTTCCTTTCGACCTGTTCGTCGCCGAAGAACGCTCCGCTAGACGTACAGGCGTCTCGATCCACTCGGTGGAAGAGGGCATCCAGGCCTCCGATGGAGGAGCAGACTTCGTCGTATACGGGAACGTGTACGAGACCTCCTGCAAGCCTGGAAAATCGGCGAGAGGACTTAACGATGTGAGGATGCTTGCCGACCTGCTGGAAATCCCTGTGTACGCCATCGGCGGGATCTCGCCGGGCAACATCAGGGAGATCATGCTCAGCGGTGCCTCGGGGGCATGCCTGATGTCAGGACTCATGGCCTCGGAAGACCCGGCAGATGTCGTGTCCAGATGCAGATCGGCATGCCAGTCTCGTCAGTGATCAGATAGACTTAAATACAAATTCAGCAGTCGGGATGTTCAAGGCAACTGTGATCTAGCTGGTTAGGATCTGAGCCTTCCAAGCTCATTGCCCGGGTTCGAATCCCGGCGGTTGCACTCATCTTTTTTTTCAATTCTCATCTCGTGGGTCTTTCCATCGATTCCTGTGGCTTTCTGACTCGGGTCACTTGTCCGAAAGATCCTCCAGTATCTCCTCGGCTTCGGAGTACATCCTATCGAGAAACTCTTTGTAATCGTCCGAAGCGTCCCACAGCCTGCGCTTTATGGCTTCGTTCAGCGTCTCGAGGATGTTCATCATGGAATACGGGTTGACATCCTCCATCCATTCGCGGACCTCGTCGTCCTTGAGATAGGTGTCCACCAGGCTTTCGTACATCCACCCCTCGACGATATCGGACGTCGCTCCCCAAGCCATCGTGTACTCTGTGATCTTGGCCATCTCCGCAGCGCCCTGATAACCGTGCTCCATCAGGCCCTTGTTGAACTTCGGGTTCGTGACCTTGGACCTGAACAGGAAGCGCAGCTCCTCCTGGGTGCTGCGGATCTTGACCTTCTTCGGATCGGAATTGTCCCCCATATAGGTGGCCGCATCCTCCTTCCCGTAGGTGCGGACGAAGGCGTTCATCCCTCCCAGGTACTGGTACACGTCGTCTATGTCCAGCATGTCGAATTCTCTCGAGGGGGCGTTCTTGATCGTGGCTGTGACCTTGCTGAAACGCCTGACGAACTCCTTCTTCATCGGGACTCCGTATCTTCCCTTCGAATAGCCGAAGCTGCTGAGGTCCGCATACATGTCGGCCAGGTCCTTCGTCTCGTCCCATCTGCCGGATTCTATCAGCCTTCCCACACCGTTTCCGTAGGTTCCGAGGGCTTCACCGAATATCCTGACGGAGTTCCTCCTCCGAGCCTCGTCGTGGCCCAGCCCGGCGATCATGTCGTCCCTGATATCCCTCCGGAGGTTGGCGGCCAAGGCGTTCTCCTCGTCGGTCTCGTCTAGATCGGCTACCATCTGTATGGCCTCGTCGAGAAGGTCTATGGTGGCGGGGAAAGTGTCCCTGAACAGCCCTGTGATGTTCAGCGTGACGTCCACGCGAGGTCTGCCCAGCTCCTTCACCGGCACTACCTCCAGGTCGACGACCTGTCCTCCGGCCTTGGACCACACCGGCTTCACACCCAGCAGCCAGAGGACGTAAGCGGCGTCGTCTCCGCCGGTTGTCATCATGTCCGTAGCCCAGATCACGATCCCGATCTCCCTCGGATATTCGCCCTTGTCGGAAACATACCTCTCAATCATCTGGTCGGCCATCTTCCTGCCGATCTCCCATGACGTCTTAGTGGGTACCTGGTCCGGATCCAGCGAGTAGAAGTTCCTTCCCATGGGCAGAATGTCGGCGTTCCCGCGGGTGGGGGAGCCGGAAGGCCCTGGTATGACGTACCTGCCGTCGGCTCCGTCCATCATGTGGTCGAGCTCGTACGTCATCCTCCGCATGTTGGGGACTATATAATCGCAGGTGAACTCGATGGATCTGGCCAGCTCGTCGGATACGGAGCCGTACCTCTCCCGGACATATCCTATCGTCCTGTCCGCTGAATAGTCGAGCTCGGTCCTCATCGACTCGATCAGAGCACGCTCCTCGGAGTCGATCCTGCTAACTATGGACGAATTGAGCTCCCCGTCCTTCCCGAACTGGGACGGATTGTCTATGGCGTCCTGCAGGTCCACCCCCATATTGGCTGCGAAAGCGTCCCTCAGAGACCTGATCTGGCCGTTGTCCAGCCTTGTCAGGGAGTACACCATCTCGTCGAAATGGTGGCCGGCTGGCGGCCTGCCGATGATGTGGAGGTCGGACCTGACCAGAGCCTCCTCTATCTCCTCCAGATATTCGTGCAGAGGAATGATGTACCTCTCGAACCCTTCCGGCCCAGGGTCGTCGTCCCCGTCTATGCCGAGATCCTTGAGGACGTTGTTCCTCTTGACAGCATCATAGATCTGTGCTACCAGGCCCTCCTTCATCGCCTTGGACGAGCCGCCTTGGAATTTGAAATAGTCCTGCAGCTGGACGCCGATCTCCTGGAGATAGCCGTACGAATCCCCTCTGGCCATGGTCGGCGGCATGTGGCCTATCAGGACGGACTCGGACCTCCTCTTGGCCTGAACCCCCTCGCCGGGATCGTTCACGGTGTACGGGTACAGGTTAGGGACAGCGTCCAGGACGTAGTCCGGATTGCATTTGTTGGAAAGGCCCACGTTCAACCCGGGAAGCCATTCCAGGGTGCCGTGGGTGCCCATGTGGAATATCATGTCCGCCTTGAAGACGTCCCTTATCCACCAGTAGTAGGCGTTGTACTGGTGCTGGGTGAACAGGAGGGGATCGTGGACGTTCTGCTCCATGTTCTCCGCCCAGCCCCTCATGGGCTGATAGCAGACGAACACGTTGCCCTTGAGCAGTCCAGGGATTATGATCTTCCCGCGATCGGTCATGATATCGCCCGCCGGAGTCCCCCAGGAGGATTCGGTCATGGAACGGTCCCATTCCGGGATCCGGGAGTACTGCGCTTCGTAGTCCTTCTTCTCGACCAGGTCCGCGGCCTTTTCTAGGATGGATGCTGTGGACTGGTTGTCCAGGTCGTTCGTGATGTTATCCAGGATCTCCTCCATGAGCGCACGTCCGTCGACCGGACAGTCCGTCACCTTGTATCCTAGATCCTTCATCCTGACGAGTATGTCCGATACGCTCTCGGTGGTGTCCAGACCTGCCGCAGCGCCGATCATGCCAGAGTTGGGCCGGGACTGCCACATCATTATCGCGACCCTCCTCTCGGATACGGGCTTCCTCCTGATGCTCCCCCAGGCTCTGGCCAGACGGCACAGGTGGTTCGTTCTTTCCGGCAGGGGCAGGGATTTCTTTGGATTGTCCTTCTCGGAATATGATATTGGAACGCCCAGGACGTTCCCGTCCAGCTCAGGATATATGACGTTGGACATGAAATCGGCCTTGTTCATGCCGACCTTCTCGGTCTCGAAGTCCAGGAAAGTCCCATAATAGGCCATGGCGAAGATCACCGGAACGTCGATGAGCCTGCGGAAGCAGCTCTCCTCGTCGATGTTGGGGATGTTGCCGTCCGCACGGTTGATGTTGGCATAGCCGGTGAGGGAGATTATGACGTCCACGACAGGGCGGCCGTCCCGCATGAAATAAGTGCGGAACAGCTTCTCGGTCCCTCCCGGCTCCCTCATAATGTCGAAGGAGCAGGCGATCGGAACGGTTTGCATCCCCATGGCCTGGAGACGCTCGATGAGGTAGTCTATGGACTCGGTGTTCCCGTAGACCAGCTGCGCGTTGGGGAAGATAAGCCCGACGGTTATCCTGTCCGGATCCAGCGAACGGAGATGGTCCTGGGGCTCGAAGCACTCCTGTCCGTTCAGATAGAGGGAATGAAGAGGATGCGTGACTGGAGGGCCCGGTTCCCTGTCAGTATAGCCGAAATGCCATGCCAGCCACCATATGAAGAGGAAGTCGTTCTCGGGAGACTTGTAGAGGTTGTATCTTTCCATGTCCTTGAGCTCGGCCTCCGAGCCGGAGAACAGGTCGGAGGTCATCATATCCACGTCCAGGCTGCCAGAGACCGGAGCCACGAACGCTTTCGTCCTTCTGAGGACTTCCGAATAGCGGTCGAACCTCTTGAACTTCCACGGATCCCCCATGCACCTGATGTACACGATGTCGGATCCCATGGTGCGATCGCACAGCTCCGCGTAGACGCTGGGGTCGGACTCGCATTCCTCTTTAGTATACCCCTTGTAATCTATCTTGATCCCGAGCTCCTTCTCGACTTCGGAGCAAGATTCTCCGAACTGCTTCGGAGGCGTGATCATAACGGAGAGGAATGTCAGCTTGATGGTCTTCCCTTCGGACATGTCGCAACCCTATCGTGCGTTAAACCTGTATTAAAACTAAAAAACGTTTTCAATAGTCGGTTGATTATACATCCAGCATAATGGCCTTCAGCCATACGGCGATGGTCCGAATGCTGCAAAATCGAGGGATCTGGATGGATTTCACCTGGGAAGACATACTCTGCGAAGAGCCCATAGACGAAAGGCGCAAGGTAGCGGACATGTGCTGCGACATAGAGGTCTTCAGGCAGTGCAGGTCCCTCATTCTGATCCCGCATTCAGAGGTGAGGGTCCTGACCGGAGCGAGCCATGAGCACTCGTTCGTCCAGAACCCCCAGGCCATAACGAACAACAGCAGCATAGGCTCGCGCGTGGAGATGAGCCTGATGGGGAAGAAGCTCAACGTCAACGACGCCTACACCGATGAGATGCAGCGCCGCATCGGGCTGGATGCCGAGCGCACAGTCGCTTTCGGAACGGCCGCGCACATGGATAACGCCGCCGTCACGAACCTCGTATCGAAAGGAGGCGTGAAGGTCTCGGCAGCGGTCACGGGCGGGATAAGAGGGAACGGAGGAAGGGCGGGGGATCCGGCCTCCTTCGATGAGGCGAAGAGATATGCGGAGAGACCCGGCACTATAGTGATACTTCTGGCGATAGACGCCGACATCCCTGACGGCGCCATGTTCCAGGCGATGCTCACCGCGACCCAGAGCAAGAGCTGCGTTATCCAGGAGCTGATGGCCAAGAGCCTCTACAGCAACCGCGTGGCCACTGGCTCCGGAACCGACCAGGTGGCGGTGATCTGCAGGACAGGCTCCGGAAAGGAGATAACCGACTGCGGAGCGGCTTCCGATGTAGGGATCGCGATAGCCAGATGCGTCCGCGAATCGCTGTTCAAGACCTTCGACCTCCAGTCCGGCATGGACATGGAAGCGCAGAGCGACCCGTTCGTGATGCTATCTCGGTTCGGCATGACGCCGTCTTCCATCCATAACGAGATACGCTTCCCGTGCACCATGGCTTCGCTCATCCAGGCAGAAGCTGAGCTGCATAAGGACAAGAAGGTCGCCGCAGGGGTGTCGGCCGTTCTGAGGATAGCCGACGACGTCAACCTGGGGATCATGGAGCCCGCGAAGGGAGTCGAGATCGCTTCCAGGATGATCATGGGCACGCTCCTGGAACCCGAAGACGTGGACCCTGTCATAAGGAAGGTACTGACGTACGAAGAGACCGTGCCCGGGCTTCTGAGCATGACCATGGCGCTGCTGTTACGGAAGCGCGCGCTCGAGATCATGGAGGCGGGACAATGAACGTCACCAGGCTCGGGAGATATCGGCTCGTAGAGGACGGCTCGTCCCTGAGGATAGAGCTCGGGAACGAGCACAAGGTGCTTCTCACCTATCCTGGAGACGGCGAATACGACAGCGTGGAGAGCATCGGATTCGGCGACTGCGGCTGCGACCTGGTCATGTCCGAAAATACAAACGCGTTGAGCTGCGGCGTATCCGAATTGTCTTTCGGAAGCACCTGGGGAGCAGCGATAGCCATCGCCGACCTGCGCTCTGGGATCTGCAGGGCAGGAGCCGAGGAGTGCGAAGGAGAGGGAGAGGTGTCGCTCATCCTTCTGTTGGGCCCGGATTTCTCCATCTCCTCGATGGCAAGGGCGGGGATAACCTCGGTCGAGGCAATAACAGCGGTGATCCAGGACCTCAAGCTCAGGGACGGGGAGGGAAGATGCGGGTCCGGCACGAAGAACCTGAGAATGGCCATCGTATCAGACAGGAAGTCCGAGATCCATCTTAGAGGAACAGGAAAACATTCCAAGATGGGCGAGATCATCGGCAGGACCGTGTACGATGCGGTGATGGACTCCGCAATCAAGAACGGCGTGCAGCGCCCCGGCCCGGTGATGGCGGGGCTGCTCTCCAGAGGATTCGACGAAGAGAGGATCAGGTCGATGCTCGGAATGACCGCTGAAGAGATCGAGACGTTCGTCCGTAAGATGGATGACGACAACGTGAAAGCATGCTTCTCGTCGATCTCCCACCTGGAGGACGAGATCTCGTGGGGACTTATCCCCGAATCGGCAGGAAACGAGATCGGAAGGAAGGCTATAGCCGCCGTCCTGGGAGTCCAGCCATCCGAAGGCAATAGCCTCTTAGAATCGTTCCTGTTCGCTCTGATCGAATATGGAAACCGAAGCGCTGCATTCTACGACGGTCTGCGTTGAGCCTCTGAACGCCCATTTGAGCATCTATTCTAACTCTAACTCCCGATTTTGATGGTATCCCTCGATTGATGCTCTTTCTCCAGGTGCCCGTATGTCTGGCCATGTCCCGATCAACGTCGGGACAGTTATACCGCCATTGTGGTATAACCGATGGGCGGCCTGCCCCAGGCCGCCGACAGCCGC
>JAEEGI010019680.1_pt1 | contig 13588 bp, 13 predicted proteins | sample 8958751 | NCBI WGS metagenome assembly JAEEGI01 (sample SAMN16246545, study PRJNA631951) | gut metagenome | biome: gut microbiome; feature: rumen; material: KS-attached | host: Bos | place: Iran: Karaj | collected 2018-10
AGGGGAGGGGGAGAGTGGGGGGAGAGTAGTGGGAGAGTAGTGGGAGAGGGGTGGGAGAAGGGTGGAAGGAAAATGATGGAAAATTTTTGTGGTGTCACACAATAAAAAAAGCTTTTCGGTGTTATTGGTTGCAACTTTGTCTCCGCCTCCTCCGGGTGGCGGATGCAAGAAAACAAGATAAACCGATACAAAAGAGAAACATATTTAAAGCATTTGTACTATGAAAAAACTGTTTTTGTTCTGCATGCTCGCCTTGGTGACGATGGGTGCAGTGAATGCTCAAGAGAAAAAAGAAGAGGCAACCGAGCGTGCGCACGGTCCTAAAATTCAGTTTGCCGAGCGTGAACACAACTACGGCACCATTCAGAAGGGCGGCGACGGCAATTGTGCCTTCACCTTCACCAACACGGGCGACGAGCCGCTGATTCTCTCCAGCGTGCGCGCCAGCTGCGGCTGCACCACTCCCAAGTGGACCCAGAAGCCCGTCATGCCCGGTAAAACCGGCGAAATCGGCGTGCGCTACAACACCAACAACCCTGGCGGTTTCACCAAGACGGTGACCATCACTTCCAATGCCGTGAACGAGCCCCGCGTGGTGGTGAAAATTAAGGGCAATGTGGTAAATCCTAATTAATTAAATTGAAAATTGAAAGTTGAAAATTGAGATCTCGCGGGGGCGGGCTTTGTACCCCGGTGTTTCAATTTTCAACTTTCGGTTCTCGATATTTTTCAACTTTCAATTATCAATTTAAATTATGCCAAGTATTTCGAAGAAGGGTACCGAACTGCCGCAGTCGGCTATCCGTAAGCTTGTCCCCTTTGCAGATGCTGCCAAGGAGCGTGGTATACATGTCTATCATCTGAATATTGGTCAGCCCGATATCGAGACGCCTAAGGGTGCGCTGAAGGTCTTGTCGGAGACTGCCCGCGAGCTCCCGGCGAGCAAGGGAGTGCTGGAGTACAGTCATTCGGCAGGTATTCCCAGCTACCGTCGTGCGCTGTGCAACTACTATCACCGTCACGGTATCGACGTGACCCCCAATCAGATTATCGTCACCACCGGCGGCAGCGAAGCCTTGCAGATGGCCTTCACCGTGTGCCTCAACCCGGGCGACGAGATTATCATTCCCGAGCCGTATTACACCAACTACAATACCTTCGCCAAGCTGTGCGATGCCAAGATTGTCACCATCCCCAGCGACATCAAGACAGGTTTCGCCCTGCCTCCCATCGAGGATTTTGAGAAGGCCATCACGCCGCGCACCCGCGCCATTATGATTTGCAACCCCAACAATCCGACGGGTTATCTCTACACCCACGAGGAGCTGCTGAAGGTGGCGGGATTGGTGAAGAAGTACGACCTCTATCTGTTTGCCGACGAGGTGTATCGCGAGTTCTGCTACGACGGTCAGAAACATTTCAGCGTCATGCAGCTTGAGGGTCTCGAGCGCAACACCATCCTGTTCGACTCTGTGTCGAAGCGCTACAGCGCCTGCGGTGCCCGTGTGGGCTGCATGGTGACGCGCAACAGCGAGGTGTATGCTATCGCCATGCGTCTGGCACAGGCCCGTCTGTCGCCCCCAAGTTTCGGTCAGATTTTCGCTGAGGCGGCTGTCGACACTCCGCAGGAGTATTTCGACAAGGTGCAGGCCGAGTATGTGGCACGCCGCAACGTGATTGTGGAGGGTGTCAACAAGATTCCCGGCTGCTTCTGCCCCATGCCCAAGGGCGCGTTCTACACGGTGATCGATCTGCCGGTGGACGACAGCGACAAGTTCTGCCAGTGGCTGCTGACCGACTTCTCGTACAACGGTGCGACGGTGATGCTGGCTCCCGCCACGGGTTTCTATGTCGACCCAGAGCGTGGTCGCCATCAGGCCCGTATCACCTACTGCCTCTGCATTGAGGACCTGAAGGCTGCTATTAAGTGCCTTGAGGAAGCTCTGAAGGTCTATCCCGGAAGAATCTGAATATAAGAGTAGAAGGTAAAAACTAAAAACTAAAAGCAACTTTTAGTTTTTAGTTTTTACTTTTTGTTTACGTGATGAAACATACATTGACTGAAATAGGCAAGGGGGCTGTGCTGCTTGTTGCGATGGTGGCGGCATACGTGTTGCTGGGTTTGGCGGCATGGCTGGTGCCCGACGCGCCGGTGCGCCGCCATGTGGAGCAGACTGTGTCCAGCGGTGACATGGGCGAGGACTATCCCAAGGCCATTGTTCGCGACAATTGCTACGATGTAGACCCCTACACGATGGACAATTACACCGATGCGTTGATTCTGAACCAAGTGGTGAATCTGCGCAGCGAGGGGTTGAAGGGCATGCTGCTGCTGCCGCGACATGACGAGGGTATGGTGCAAAGCCATAACCTGCGCCAGATGTTGGCTGGCTCAGACGAGGGGTGGACACTCCATTATGCCCGCTATTGGCATGGCACCACCTATGTGGCACGCCTGCTGTTGGCGTTCACCTCCTATTCCGGCATCCGCTATATGCTCTACCTGTTTTCCTCGTTGTTGATGCTGTGGTGCCTGATTAGGCTGTGGCGCACGGTGGGGAGGGTGGCAACGGTGGTGCTGGCGTTCTCGCTGCTGATGGTCAATGTGTATGTGATGCAGTTCTCGCTGCAGTTTGTGCCGGTGCTGATGCTGGCTGCTGGCGGCATTGTTTGGCTCTCCTATCACCCCTCCGAGGATGGGGGGCTGGCAATGCTTGTGGTGGGGTCGCTGACGGCCTTTTTCGACCTTATCACTGTGCCGACCATCACGTTGGGGCTGCCGCTGGTGGTGTGGTTGGCCATGCACCGCGAAGAGGATTTCGGGAAGGGACTGTTGTCGCTGGTGCGGCTGGGAGTGTGGTGGCTGGCGGGCTACGCGCTCACATGGCTGACAAAATGGGGCATTGCCACATTGTTTACCAGCGAGAACATCTTTGCCGATGCTTATGGGCAGAGCATGTATTGGACCGATGACGGCGGGTCGTTTATTGCCCAGGCGCTTGCTACCAATCTGGGTTTCTTGCATTGGAAATGGGTGCTGACGGCTTTTGTCGTCTTGGTGGCGGCGGCGGTGTGGCATCCCCGTGTTGGAGGGTGGCGGCAGGCTGTGCTGTATCTGTTGGTGGCGTTGATTCCGTTTGGCTATTATATTGTGATGGCGCATCCGGCTGTGAACCATGCGTGGTATAACTATCGTGCCTTGGTTGTTGCGGTGGCCGCGCTGCTGATGGCTGCTGCCGCCATGGTGGATTGGCAGAAGTTTAAGATTAATAAATCAAAATGATATGGACCGAGTAGGACGGAGAAATCAGGTGATTCAGGCTTGCATTGCCCATCAGGAGCAAATTGCCGCCGTGGCGAAACAGGAGATGGAGTCGGCGCAGCAGCAGAGCAATGACTACGGTGCCAATGTGGACCGCTACGACAGCTACCGCACGAAGATGATGCGCAGCCGCGACATGTATGCCCGCCAATACAGCAATGCCCAGACGGGGGTGCGCTATTTGCAGGATTTGCTGAAAATGCCGCCATTCGACACTGTTGAGCACGGTGCCTGTGTGGTGACAGACCGACAACGGTTCTTGCTCTCCATCGGTGCGGGCAAGTTCGAGGTGGGTGACGAGGTGTGGTTTGCCATCAGTGCCCAGACTCCTATCTATATGGCACTGAAGGGGTGCATGGAAGGAGACACCATTGTCTTCAATGGGCAGAAGCAGACCGTTAAGGAGATTTTTTAGCTACGATTCTTAGAGAATGGACTGACGGCGGTGATGTCGTATTGTGCCGCAGCCAACAGCATTTGGAAACCCAGTACGAAGGTCAGCACGGCAACCATGATGGTGCCGGTGGGCGACGGGCAGTTGATGCTGGCGTAGTGAACCCATTGACAGATGCCAAATATCAGACCGAAGAGGAAACTGGGCAGCCCCACAAGGATGTAGAGCGAGCAGATGTTGAAATCGAAAACAAAATAGCTCAGGTGCAGTCGCCGCAGCCAGGCCACTATCAGTTTGGGCGGAAATGAGATGAGGGTTTTCAAGATGCTGAGGTTCGACTTCTCGTCGCCGTAGATGGCAGGCATGGAGACCTCGCTGATGCGGGCGCCGGTGTAGTGCATCTCTATCAGCATGGAACTTTCAAAGAAAAAACGGTCGGCAATGTGGGCGAAGTCCATCTGGCGCAGGGTGGAGGTGCGGATGGCGAAGAAGCCGTTGACGGGGTCGCTGATGTCCCAATAGCCGGAGGCGGCCTTCACCATGAAACCGATGCCCATGTTGCCCATGCGGCGGAGGGCGGGCATGCGGCGCAACGTCTGGCGGTCGAGGAGGCGGTTGCCTTTGGCAAATTCGGCATCGGCAAGGGCTTCCACCAACGGGGCGATATAGGAGGGGTCCATCTGACCGTCGCCGTCGAGTTTCACCACCACGTCGGCATTCAGCTCTATGGCTTTCAGGAAGGCAGTCTTCATGGCACCGCCTACGCCGCGGTTTGCGGTATGGTGCAGCGGGACGATGCGAGAGTCGGCATGGGTCAAGGAGTCTACCAGCGCGAGGGTTCCGTCGGGCGAGCAGTCGTCGACCAGTAGGATGGAGTCGATGAAATCGGGCAGTCCTGCGACCACTTGTTGCAGGTGCTGTTCCACTTTGTAGCACGGTATGGCTACTGCGATATTGAGATTGTTGAGCATGCTAAATGGGTTTCGAATTGTTGTTTTCTATGGCTTCTTTCAGCTCTTCGAAGCGGAAGAAACGGTGGCCGCAATGGTCCTTCCATACCACGCTGCCGTAGTTGGGGAAGCGGTCGAGTAGGGGATGGTGGTCGCCCAGCAGCTCGTCGTCGGTGCTGAGTGCGAAATGGAGCTGTCCGTCGTGAGGTTTTAATTGTTGGAATATCTGTTGGTCAAACTCTTCGTAGGCGGATAGAAGTTGGGTGAGTTGTTGCTGCCCTTCGGCTTTGGCAGTGGCGATGGAGGCTAGTTCGGGAGCGTCGGGCAGTTGTTGCGACAGGAGCCGCCGGATGGTGGCGAGGATGTCGCGCACGGGATTGACGCACCACACAGTGCCGTCGAAGAAGAGGGTGCAGCACAGGGCATAATAGCCGCCCATGCTGCTGCCTAGGATGAGGTCGGGATGCTCGTCGGCAACGATGGTTTGAAGCCGATTGTATATCTCCTGGGGCATGAGGGCGTTGTAGTCGAAGGTGGGGGAGATGAGGCGTGCGTCGGGGAACATGGCGTGCAGCAGTTGTGCCTTCATTGCCTGTCCCGTGGAGCCATAGCCGTGGATGTACATCAGGGTTTTCATAAATTGAAAATTGAAAGTTGAAAATGAGGGACATACCCCGCCACTTCGTGGCACCCCTCTCAAGAGGGGATGGCTGCCGCCCGTATACTTTAATTTAAACCAAAAACGACTGTTATCTGATAATAATTTAACGTAGGTTTATTAAATTTATTGCCTCTTACAATAAAAAGTCCGCCGATGCGTTATGAAATTAAACACAAATATTATGTTCCGTAAATTATCCCTCTTAGTAATTACACTCCTGTTGGCAGGAGGCAGTTTGCTGGCTCAGACGCAGCAACAACGGCTTGAAAAACATGTTTATTATCTCGCTTCCGACTCGTTACAAGGGCGTCAGGCAGGTTCCGATGACAGTCGCAAGGCGGCGGAGTACATCGAGAATGAGTACCGCCAGATGGGATTGCAGCCCTTTGGCAGCACCTATCGCCATTATTTCATTCGCAAGGTGGCTATGCGCGAAGGCTCTGCCATCCCGATTAATCCCGATTCGGTGGACTATTATGAGCAGCATAATCGCCCTGTTTATTGTAACTTGGTGGGGGTCATCGAAGGCAGTGACCCTGCGTTGAAGAACGAGTTTGTCGTCATAGGCGGCCATTACGACCATCTGGGCGTGAAGAATGGAGAGGTGTACAACGGTGCTGACGACAACGCCTCGGGTACGGCGGCTGTCACCGAGGTGGCGCGTCAGTTATTGGCTCGTCGTGGCGAACTGAAGCGTAGCGTCCTTATCTGCGCTTTCGATGCCGAGGAGATTGGTCTCCACGGGTCGTATGCACTTTCTACCGAACTGAAACGGCTGGGTTTGATAGGCAAGGTGAAGATGATGATGAGTGTAGATATGGTGGGCTGGCTCAAGCAGGGCAAGCATTTGAAACTTACGGGAACGGGTACGTTGAAGGACTGTGCCGACCTCATCAACGAGGTGGCTTCGCAGACAGGTCTGCCAGTCTCTACGGGTCGCTTTGAGACATCGCCTTTTGGTGCTACCGATACTGAGCCTTTTGCCCGCAAGAATGTCCCCACGCTCCATGTCACCACGGGTCTCAAATCTCCATACCACAAGCCTGGCGACGACCCCGAACTGATTGACTACCCTGGGTTGTCGCAGGTGACCGACTTCCTGGCCGTCCTTACCCTCCGCATGGCATCTGACAAGGAACCTATGGAGTCGACAGGTAAGATTGCCGCCAAGCATCGCGACGCTCGCAAGTTCCTTGAAATAGCCCCTGTAATAGGCTTCAACTCCACACAGTTAGTGCTTCCTGGCTCAACCTTGCAGCCCGACACTCGGGTGGGTTTCACGGGAGGTGTCAGCACTGAGTGGAACTTTTGTCAACACTTTGGTGCACAGGTTGATGTCTTGTATGAGCGGGCAAGGGCATACTATCCCAACGAGACCCATCTCTTCGGCATCGGCGATACTTATTGGCAGCAGTCGGTCGTGGTGCCAGTGCAATTACGCGCCCTGTTGGGCAATACCACTGCCAGTTTCAATTTAGGAATTGGTGGCTACTATGGTTACCGTTTTGGTGCTAACCTAACTGATAATGAAGGTGTGAGAGTGGGGATATTTCCTTCGCAGCACCAGTACGGTATTGTGTGGAGTTTCGAGATGCGCATGGCGAACCTCTCCTACGGCTTCACCAACTACTACCAGTTGAATGATTTATTCACACCTGCCGAAGGCTCCATCGTTCCTGCCCCGCTCAAGCAGACTTTCGCCTTCACCATGGGACTCTATTTTTAAAAGTAAAAGGTAAAAACTAAAAGGTAGAAGTATTGCCTTTTAGTTTTTACTTTCTAATCTTTAGTTTCATTATATGTTTGCAATCAAAGAAATAGTCGGAGCATTCCTCGTCCTCTTTGCCATCATCGACATCACTGGCTCCATCCCCATTTTCCTGTCGCTTAAGCATAGCGGCAATAAGTTCCACCCACTTTATGCAGCCTTACTTTCAATGGGCCTGTTCATCGCTTTCTTCTACCTTGGCGACGCGGCGTTGCGCCTCTTTGGCGTGGACATTCACTCTTTTGCTGTGGCGGGTTCCATCGTGCTGTTCATCATGGCGTTTGAGATGATATTGGGTGTAGAGATATTCAAGACTGAGTCGGGTGGTGCAGGCTCCACCGTGGTACCTATTGCCTTCCCGCTCATCGCCGGACCCGGTGCCCTCACCACTATTATCTCGTTGCGGGCGGAATATGCCGACATCAATATCCTTATAGCCCTATTGCTGAATATCGTGATAGACTATCTGGTGCTTCGCTATATCGATAGATTGGAACGCCTCCTTGGCGGTACAGTTATCACCATCCTGCGCAAATTCTTCGGTGTCATTCTCCTTGCCATCGGCATCAAGCTCATCACCACCAATCTGGGTAGTATGATTCAAAGTCTTAATTAACATATTCAAACAATGAAGCATATTCGTATTTTTTCAATCGCATTGGCAGCTCTGCTGACGCTTGGTGCATGCCAACAGAAAGCTGTCGACACCGCCACAGAGGCAAATGCCGACAACATCTATCAATTCTGTGTCGTCGATGGTTTTGGCGACACCGTGTCGCTGGCAGACTATGCCGGGCAGGTGCTGCTTGTCGTCAACACCGCCACCCAGTGTGGCTTCACGCCGCAGTACGAGGAGTTGCAGTCGCTCTACACCCGTTTCCACGACCGTGGGTTGGAGATACTCGATTTCCCCTGCAATCAGTTTGGCGAGCAGGCTCCGGGCTCCTTTGATGAAATCCACACTTTCTGCACCGGCAACTACGGCATCACCTTCCCGCAGATGGACAAGATTGATGTCAACGGCGAGAATGCAGCACCCCTTTACACATGGCTCAAGAGCAAAGCCGCTTTCGGTGGCTTTGACCTCAACGACCCCCGTGGTGCCTTTCTTGATGCCGCTTTCCGTGCGCAGGATAGTCTCTACGACCAGAACCCCGACATCAAGTGGAATTTCACCAAGTTCCTCATCGACCGTCGGGGCAACGTGGTAGCCCGTTTCGAGCCCACCGCCGACATGACCACCGTCAACCAAGCCATCGCCGAGCTGCTCTAGTAGGTTGCAATTGGAAATAATCAGAGGGAGTTGAAGAGAGGGTATGTGTGGCATCGCCATGCTTACCTACCCTTTACCTCCCTTTTCTTGTTTCCTTACTGTCTTAGCATAGTAAGTGTTACCCTTGATTTTTAACATTGCAATGTACAATTATTGTAACAAATTGTACATTGCAATGTATGTTTTTGTCTATTGTTTTAGCAATACATTGCTGATTAATGTTTTAAATCAATTTTCTCGGTATCTTCAATTCCTTTTCAGCAGGGCATCCATTACCTTGCATAGGCGGCTGTTTGTCTCTGAGATTTCGCCGCTGCCGTCGATGCTGATGAGGCGGCCCGACACGCGGTAGTAATCGAGCACGGGGCGGGTCTTGTCCTCGTATTCCTCCAGTCGGTGGCGGATTACCTCTTCGGTGTCGTCGCTGCGGTTGCTGACCAGAGCACGCTCGTGGATGCGGCGCACCAGTTCCTCTTGTGGCACGTCGATGGAAATGACGGCATCCAGTTTGCGCTCCTTTTGGCGGAAGATGAACTCCAGCATCTGGCATTGCTGCACCGTGCGAGGGAAGCCGTCGTAGATGATGGAGGGCTGGGGTCGCTCGGGCAGGGGGTCAGTGTCCGCCAGTCCGCAGGCGCGTCGCAGGCGTATCTCGTCCCACTCGTCCATAGTGGTGCCGCGGCCGGTGTCGATGGCTTTGGCTATGAGGTTCACCACGATGTCGTCGCCCACGAGGTCGCCGCGAAGCATGATGTCTTTGACACGACGGCCTAGCGGGGTGTCCTGAGCCACTTCCTTGCGTAGCATTTCGCCAGTGGAGAGGTGTATAAGGTCGTATTTCTCTGCCAGTAGGGAGGCCTGAGTGCCTTTGCCAGCACCGGGGGCTCCAAATAAAACGATGTTCTTCATTGCTTGATTGTCTGATTGCTTGATTGTGTGAGTAATTTGACCGCGCTAGCCAATTTTCAATTTTCAATTTCAATTGTATTCATGCAATCAATAACGTAACTTTGGCTTTTTTGTTGTGTGAATCTTTTTTGAATGTGTTATTTAAACTAAAAAGTAAAAACTAAAATTAGTTGTCGCACCCGGATAATTTTCAATTTTCAACTTTCAACTTTCAATTATTTCGTTTGTGGTACAATTTTTTGCATGGTGGTGCGTTATTGGTAAAAAATGTGAAAGTATGAGTATTGCCGTATTGATTCCCTGCTATAACGAGGAGCCGACTATCGGAAAGGTGGTGGCTGACTTCCGTGCGGCGTTACCTGAGGCGGAGGTGTATGTCTACGACAACAATTCGACCGACCGCACAGTGGCAGTGGCGCAGGCCGCGGGTGCCATCGTGCGACGGGAACCTATGCAGGGCAAGGGCAATGTGATCAGGCGCATGTTTCGCGAGGTGGAGGCTGACTGCTATCTGATGGCCGACGGCGACGACACTTACCCCGCCGAGCAGGCGCGCAAGATGGTGGGGCCTGTGCTGGAGGAGGGGGTGGACATGGTGATTGGCGACAGGCTGTCGTCGACCTATTTCGAGCAGAACAAGCGTCCGTTTCATAATAGTGGCAACCGCATGGTGCGGTGGCTGATACGCCGCTTCTGGCATACCGACATCCACGACATTATGACCGGATACAGGGCTTTCAGCCGCAGGTTTGTGAAGCTGTTCCCCGTGATGAGTTGCAATTTTGAGATAGAGACAGAGATGACCGTCCACGCCCTCGACAGGCGTTTCCTCGTGCGCGAGGTGGAGGTGGAGTATCGCGACCGTCCCGACGGGAGCGTGTCGAAGCTCAGCACCTTCAGCGACGGCATCAGCGTGTTGCGGACGATTGTGGTGCTGTATAAGGAGTATAAGCCGTTGCGCTTTTTCGGCTGGCTGTCGTTGCTGTCAAGCGTGGTTGGCATAGCGATGCTGGTGCCGGTGCTGGTTGAGTATTTTCAGACGGGGCTGGTGCCACGGTTCCCGACGCTTATCGTGGCGATGTTCCTGCTGTTGGCGGCGTTGCTGTCGCTGTTCACGGGATTGTGTCTCGACGTGATTGTCACCAAGGACCGAAAGAATTACGAACTGCGGATGATTGATTATAAGGATAGATGAAGAGGGTCTGGAGATACTGCTTGGTCTGGGTGGGGCTGATTGCCTGCTTTTTGCTCTTCGGCGTGGTGTCGCAGCTGCTGCCGGGCAAGCCCATCGAGCGTCATGTTGAGCAGACGCTGTCGGGCAACGACTTGGCTGACGACTTCTGCTTTGCCGTGGTGTGTCGACCGGAGCTGTATATGGATAACTTCACCGACGCGCTGATACTCAATCAGGCATGCAATGGGGGCAAAGACAGCCTGTGGGTAAAGGTGATGCTGAATCCAAGACGTACCGACTGGCAGTCGGAGTGCGGCAGTCTGCGCCATGTGGTGGAGCACGACACGGTGCTGCCACAGGTGTATTATGGCCGCTACTGGCATGGCAGCACTTTTGTGATGCGCTGGCTGCTGCAGGTGGAGGACTATACATGGCTGCGATTGGCATTCTATGTGCTGTCGTCGTTGCTGTTGCTGTGGGTCTGTGTGGCGTTGTGGCGACGGCTGGGTGCCTTGGTGGCGGCGAGCTATCTGCTCTCACTGCTGCTGGTCAATGTCTTTATCATGCAGTTGTCCATACAGTTTCTGCCCGTGTTGCTCATCGCCCTTGGGGCGACGTTGTGGGTTCTCTATCGGGAGAAAACTCCTAGTCAGATGCTGTTGGCCCTGTTTGTCACAGGGGTGCTAACCACCTTTTTCGACCTCCTCACCTGTCCCGTACTGACATGGGGGATGCCGATGTGTGTCTATCTATTGATGCGCGAAGAGGATGCCGTTGGTCGCCAACTGGTCATTGCTGGCGGAGCCTCTATGCTGTGGGCAGTGGGATATGGCGTCAGTTGGGTGACAAAATGGGTGTTGGCGACACTCACCACTGGCGAGAATGTGCTGCGCGACGGCTTTCGCGAGTTCGCCGTCCGAGCAGGCGAATACCAAGATGTCTCCCGGTGGGATGCGCTCGTCCGCAATGTCGACATGGTGCAGTGGAGGTGGGTCTTCGTGGTGCTGGCGGTAATGGCTGTGTTGGCATTGTTCGGTTTTCGGCGCAAGGGGCTGAGCAGAGTGTTTCCCTGCCTGTTGTTGACATTGCCACCCCTGCTATGGTACATGGTTGCCGCCGAGCACTCCTACCTCCATTTCTGGTTTACCTATCGCAACATGGCAGTTGTGCTCTTTGCCCTGTTCTCTTCTGTGGCATGCCTTGTAAAAGTAAATAAGTAATTCTGCTCTCTTCGTGGTTTTCAGTTCCCATATATTCCTCCTCTACTTCCTGCCGGCGTTTCTGTTGGTCTATTTCTTGGTGCCTGCCAAGTGGCGGAATATGGTGTTGCTGCTGGCGTCTATTGTATTCTATGCCTGGGGCGCGCCCGACTTTGTGCTGATACTGCTTGCTTCCACAGTGGCGAATTTCTATGTAGTCAGGATGATGCATCGCTCTCAGAGTCCGCGTGCTAAGAAGCTCTGGTGTGCGCTAGCCATTACTATCTGTTTGGGTCTGTTGGCATATTTCAAGTACGCCAACTTCTTTGTGGACAATGTCAACGCCCTGCTCACCGCCTTCGGTCTAGGTACGATGACGTGGACTAAAGTGTTGCTGCCGATAGGCATTAGCTTCTTCTCATTCCAGTCGGTGACGTATGTGGTGGATGTCTATCGCGGCATCAATAGGCCGATGGAGCGGCTGACCGACTATGTGGTCTATATCATCATGTTCCCCCAATTGATTGCCGGCCCCATTGTGCGCTACACCGACATCGCCGACCAAATCACTGCCCAGCGTCGTCTGCGGTGGGAGGAGTGCCTGCAAGGGTTCTACCGCTTTGTGATAGGTTTGAGCAAGAAGGTGTTGGTGGCCGATGTGATTGGGCGTACGGTGGATGTGGCATTGGGTGGCAATATCGCTGCCATGGACATGGGCACGGCATGGATTACCATCATCGCCTACACCATGCAGCTCTATTTCGACTTCTCGGGCTATAGCGACATGGCGATAGGCCTTGGCAGGATTATGGGCTTCAAATTCCCCGAGAACTTCGACAATCCCTACACCTCTGCCAGCATCAGCGAGTTTTGGCGGCGATGGCACATCACCCTCGGAGCCTTCATGCGCAACTACCTCTACATCCCCCTTGGTGGCAACCGCAAGGGTAGGGGCCGCACCTATCTGAACCTTTGGCTGGTCTTCCTTCTCAGCGGACTCTGGCACGGAGCCAGTTGGAACTTCGTGCTGTGGGGTGCCTACCACGGCTGCTTTCTAGTGCTAGAACGTCTGTTGGGCATCGACAAGCAGCGCAAAGGCTGGCGTGTCTTTCCCACCTTCATCATCTTGCTGGTGGGCTGGGCAATCTTCCGCATCGAAGACTTGCCTACCTGTTGGCTCTTTATCACACGTCTCTTCTCGTTCGACTTAACAGGCTTCGCCCTTGCCGAGCATCCGCAATACTACGTCACAATCGTTGTGGCACTTCTCTTTGCATTCCTCACCTTCTTCCCCTTTGGTAAGAAGGTGGAGCAGTGGGCTTTCTACACCCATTATGGCAACCGCCAGCACATAGCTGTGTGGGCGATAGCCTGCCTGCTCTTCCTCTTTTGTCTGGGTGCCCTCACAGCCACCGATTTCAGTCCCTTCATCTATTTCCGATTCTGACCCTATGCGCAACACTCCCAAGATACTCTGCCTTGTCACCATGACGCTCTTCCTGCTCACTATCTTGCAGGGTGCCACGCATCTCATCAAGGTCAAGCCGCTCAAGGGTGCCTACGTCAGTGCCAAGGAACCCCAATTCACCTTTCCCGCTTTTGTGGCTGGCGAATGGCAGCAGCAGGTAGACCGCTATTTAAAAGACCATCACGGTTTCCGCGAACCCGCCATCCGCCTCTACAACCAGTATCTGTGGTCGGCCTACCATCGCTCCACCAACCCTGGCTCGGTGGTCGTGGGCAAAGACAACTACCTCTTTGAGCCTTGGTTTGTCGACGAGTACTACATAGGTTGCTTCAATCACTTCTATCCCGATAGTATGGGCATCCCCGACTATGAGAAGGGCTATGTGTTCGAAAGGCGCATGAGCCGGCTTGCCAAGCTGCAGGCCATTCTTGAAGAGCAGGGGGTGCATCTCTTCCTTGCCATCCTGCCGG
>JAEEGI010019681.1_pt1 | contig 13588 bp, 11 predicted proteins | sample 8958751 | NCBI WGS metagenome assembly JAEEGI01 (sample SAMN16246545, study PRJNA631951) | gut metagenome | biome: gut microbiome; feature: rumen; material: KS-attached | host: Bos | place: Iran: Karaj | collected 2018-10
GTAAAAGCTGCAGCTCAGTGTCTGCAGATGGGTGAAGATATCCCGCCTCATCTCCGCTTCGACAAGAACTCCCATTTTGTGCCCGAGGATCGTGACGATATAGTATAAAAGGGCCTTGATAAAATAAGCGCAGACAGCGATCGCCATGACTGCAAAGAATGCCTTGTACATCTTCTCCGGAAGAAAAGTGGTCATGGACTTTCTCGATATGATAGGAAAGACAAGGTCTATGACTGAGGCAAAAAAAGCGCAGAACATGTCTATGGCGAAGAGCTTTTTCTGCTTCGCCACATAAGACATGAATATTCTGAATGCGCTCTGGGTATAATCGGTCTTCATACTGCCTTTTCCCGTGCTTCGACGGCGAGCGCGTCACAGCGGTTGTTGTATTCGTTCTCTGAATGCCCCTTTACCCAGTGATATGTCATTTCATGGGCAGAAACGAGGTCGAGGAGCTTTTCCCAGAGGTCCGGATTCAAAGCAGGTTTTTTGTCCGCCCTCTTCCAGCCTTTTTTTCTCCAGCTCTCTGCCCATCCCTGAGAAAGAGCGTCGATCACGTATTTTGAATCCGAATAAAGCTCCACCTCACAGCTCTCCTTCAAAAGTTCCAGAGCCGAGATGACTGCAGTGAGCTCCATACGGTTATTCGTTGTCATCTTCTCCCCGCCGGAGATCTCTTTTTCGGTATCTTTATACCTCAGTATCGCTCCCCAGCCTCCGGGCCCGGGGTTCCCGCTGCAGGCGCCGTCTGTGTATATAATTACCTTTTTCATTCTTTCTTCAGGAAACAGCTCAGATCTCTGCTTCCGCGTCGTTTTGAGCCTCTTCTTCGTCGGGGCTGTCTGCCTTCTCGGTCTTTGTTATAGAGATGACCTTCACGCCCTCATCCATCCGCATAAGGATAACGCCCTGGCTGGCTCTGCCGTATACCGGAATCTTGGACGCTTCAAGCCTTATTATCAGTCCGTTATCGGCAATAAGGAGCAGATCATCGTCTCCCGATATGATCTCCATGGACACGATCTTCCCGGTCTTTTCGGTGCAGAGATGTGCTCTGTTGCCGTAGCCGCCTCTGCCCTGGGCCTTCCACTCGTCAAGAGAAGTCCTCTTTCCAAAGCCCTTTTCCGTGACCGTTAGAATGCTGTCGCCTTCCGAAAGCGCGCCTGCACCGACCACGTAGTCGCCTTCTCTGAGCCTTATTCCTCTGACGCCGGCTGCGCTTCTTCCCATAGCTCTCGCATCCGTTTCTTTTATGCAGATTCCGGCTCCGTCGTGAGTGGCTATGAATATCTCGTCATTTCCGCTTGTGGGTATGACAGCTATCAGCTCATCGCCTTCATCGAGCGTAATGGCGCGTATCCCTGTTTTTCTTATATTGCCTATAGCTGACTGGGCAAGCCTCTTTACAGTTCCTTTCCTTGTGACAAAGAACAGATATGCGTCCTCTTCGGCACTCCTGCCCTTTATCATGGCGCTCACTTTTTCGGAGGTCTCCTCGCTGTTGTCGATGTTTATGAGATTTACTATATTGCTTCCTCTGGCCTGTCTTCCGGCCTCCGGAACCGAATATCCCTTCTTCACATAGGCTCTGCCTTCCGTAGTAAAGAAGATGATATTGTCATGGGTCGAGGCGGTGAAGACTGTTTTTACAAAGTCCTCCTCCCTCGTAGACATCGCCTTTATCCCTTTGCCTCCGCGGCCCTGAGCTCTGTACTCGCTCAGAGGCAGGCGCTTGATATAACCGTTGTTTGTGAGAGTATAGACACAGGTCTTCTCCTCTATGAGATCCTCTATGTCTATCTCGTCCTCAACATCCTGGATCTCGGTGAGGCGCGCGTCGCCGTATTTGTCGCGCAAAGCGGCGAGTTCGTCTTTTAATACAGACTTGATCCTGTTTTCGTCCGCAAGAAGCTCCTTGTAGTATTCTATCCTTTCCTCAAGCTCCTTTGCCTCGGCAAACAGCTTTTCCCGGTTGAGTCTCTGAAGCTGGATAAGCCTCATGTCGCAGATGGCCTGTGCCTGAACATCGCTCAGAGAAAATCTCTCCATCAGATTTGCTTTGGCGTCATCGTAGGAGTTCCTGATTATTCTGATGACTTCGTCTATATTTTCCTGGGCGATAATGAGCCCTGCCAAAAGATGTGCTCTCTCCTCGGCTTTCCTGAGATCGAATTTCGTCCTGCGGACTATAATATCCTCCTGGAAGCTGAGATATTCATCCAGCGCATGGCGGAGCGAGAGTATCTTGGGCTGGCTCTGGTTATTGACCAGTGCCAGCATATTTATGCTGAAACTGCTCTGAAGAGCGGTCTGGGCCAGCAGCCTGTTCAGAACCACCTGCGGGTTTGCGTCTCTCTTGAGCTCGATAACGATACGCATACCGTTTCTGTCGGTCTCGTCGCGAAGATCCGAGATGCCTTCAAGTCTCTTTTCGTTTACCTGATCCGCAATACTCTTTATAAGCTGGCGCTTGTTGACCTGGTAGGGGAGCTCGTTAACTATTATTCTGGTCCTGCCGTTCGCGTATTCCTCAAACTCCGTTCTGGCCCTGACGATTACCTTGCCTCTGCCGGTGGCGTATGCCTGCCTGATCCCGCTTCTGCCCATGATTATGCCTTTTGTCGGAAAATCGGGGCCTTTGACGTGCTGCATGAGATCGCTGAGTGTCGCGTCCGGATCATCAAGTATGCATATACAGGCGTTTATAACTTCCGTGAGGTTGTGAGGCGGGATATTGGTGGCCATTCCGACGGCGATTCCGCTCGAGCCGTTGCAGAGCAGGTTCGGAAATCTCGAGGGAAGGACTCTGGGCTCTTTTCGGGACTCGTCAAAGTTCGGATCCCAGTCTACCGTCTCCTTGCCAATGTCTCTGAGCATCTCGTCAGAGATCTTTGAGAGCCTCGCCTCCGTATAACGGTAGGCCGCAGGGGGGTCTCCGTCAACAGATCCGAAGTTTCCGTGCCCGTCTATGAGCATATAGCGCATGGAGAAATTCTGTGCCATACGGACCATAGCGTCGTATACGCTGGCGTCTCCGTGAGGATGATAGCGGCCAAGAACGTCGCCGACGCAGGTCGCGGACTTTTTGAAGGGTTTGTCCGCTGTAAGGCCGTCCTCATAGAGTGTATAGAGTATGCGTCTGTGAACAGGCTTCAGTCCGTCTCTGGCGTCCGGAAGCGCTCTTCCGACGATTACGCTCATCGCGTAGTCTATATAGCTTTTCTGCATTTCTCCGACGAGGTCGGATTCGGTAATGACCTGATCGGGAAACAGTATATCCTCAGGCTTGTAGTCTCTTTTATGCTGTGCCATTTATTTAAGCTCCAATTTATTAAATATCCAGATTAACGACATATTTTGCATTCTGCTCTATCCATTCGCGCCTCGGGTCCACTTCTTCGCCCATCAGAAGGGTGAATATCTGGTCCGCGGCTACGGCATCCTCGAGCGTTATGCGTCTTAAAGACCTCTTCTCCGGATCCATGGTGGTCTCCCAGAGCTCATGCGGATCCATTTCGCCGAGTCCTTTGAAGCGGGAGATGTCTATCTTCGCATCGGGGTTGTCGCCTCTCATCTCGGCAGAGACAGCATCTCTCTCTTCATCCGAATAGGCAACTCTCTGGTTTTTGCCCCTTATAAGCTTATACAGCGGCGGAACCGCAGAATATACATAGCCTTTTTCTATCAGAGGTCTCATATAGCGGAAGAAGAAGGTCAGAAGCAGCGTCCTTATATGGGAGCCGTCCACATCGGCATCCGCCATGATGATTATCTTGTGATATCTGAGCTTGTCTATATTGAATTCTTCTCCGATGCCGCAGCCCAGAGCTACGATCATCGGTCTCAGCTTGTCATTGCCGTATATTTTGTCCGCTCTTGCTTTCTCAACATTGAGCATCTTGCCCCACATGGCAAGAATAGCCTGGAATCTGGAATCCCTGCCCTGGATAGCAGAGCCTGCAGCGCTGTCGCCCTCGACTATATATATCTCACAGAGGGACGGATCTTTTTCATTGCAGTCCTGGAGCTTTTCGGGCATCTGACCGCTCTCGAGGCCTGTTTTGCGGCGAACGGTCTCTCTCGCTTTTCTCGCGGCTTCTCTCGCTCTGGAGGCCGTAAGGGTCTTGTCCATGATGAGTTTGGCGACAGTCGGGTTTTCCTCGAGAAACTGTGAGAATCTGTCTGCAACGACGCTGTCCACAAGCGATCTCATTTCGGCGTTTCCGAGCTTTGCCTTTGTCTGTCCTTCAAACTGAGGCTCCGTGAGCTTTACGGAAATGACTGCCGTAAGGCCTTCTCTGCAGTCCTCTCCGGAGAGCTTTTCTTCGCCTTTAAGATATCCGTTTTTAACGCCGTAGGCGTTGATCACTCTTGTCAGAGCTGTCTTAAAGCCGGTTTCATGCATTCCTCCTTCAGGAGTGTGGATATTGTTTGCAAACGAGACCAGCATCTCATTGTAGCTGTCGTTATACTGCATGGCGATCTCGGCGACGGAATCGCTTCTCACGTCCTTCATGTAGATAACGCCGCTGTGCAGGGGAGTCTTGTTTCTGTTGATGTATTCAACGAATTCCCTGATGCCGCCCTCATAGCACATCTCGTCGTACTGCTCTTTGCCCGGCCTCAGATCTCTGGTGGATATCTTTAATCCTGCATTTAAAAAGGCCTGTTCGCGCATTCTGGTGTGAAGGATATCATAGTCATATACGGTGTCATCGAACATCTCTCCGTCCGGCTTGAACCTGACGACAGTTCCTGTCCTGTCCGTATCTCCAACCACTTTTATGTGCTCGGTGATATCTCCGCGGGAGAACTTCATCTCATAAATTTTCCCGTCCTTGTGCACCTGAACCTCGAGCCACTCGGAGAGCGCGTTTACAACACTGGCGCCGACGCCGTGAAGGCCGCCCGATACCTTATATCCGCCGTTTCCGAATTTTCCGCCCGCGTGAAGAACGGTAAAGACGACCTCCAGCGCGGATTTTCCCGTCTGTGCCTGGATATCCACAGGGATTCCGCGCCCGTTGTCGCTCACCCTGATTATATCTCCGTCTTCTATTACGACCTCTATTGTGTCGCAGTAGCCTGCCAGCGCCTCGTCTATGGAGTTGTCGACTATCTCGTATACGAGATGGTGCAGACCCGAGGAAGAGGTCGACCCGATATACATTCCCGGACGTTTTCTTACAGCCTCCAGGCCTTCCAGTACCTGGATCTGCGAAGCGTCATATTCCTGTGTTACTTTTTCTGTAAGTTCTGCCATGTTTCTTTCTCCTGGTCAAACCGCACGCAGTACGGTTTTTGTATTGCTCTGGCACAGAATAACTTCCGTGCCTTTATTTTCATTGCATAATACAAATGTCTTTGGGATATCCTCCGCGGCATTCACCACTTCTCCTCTCGATTCGGAGGCTCTCAAAAAGCCGCGAGTTATATAGGATTGTGACGTGATATCAAGATCGAATACCCCGACTATTTCTTTTTCATCCCTGAACGTATTGCTTCCAAGTCTTATGATCATTTTTTTACTTTATCCTGCCGCCGCTTACAAAGATAACTTTGCCGCCCGTCCTTGCAGATATGTTTTCGTCCTCACAGCAGGTAATAAGGGTCTGTCCTCCTCCGAGTCTGTTCAGGACAAATTCCTGCCTTTTTGCGTCAAGCTCGGACAGAACATCGTCCAGCAATAAAACAGGATATTCTCCGGTTTCCGCTTTAAGTATCTCTCTTTCCGCAAGCTTTACGGAAAGCGCCGCTGTTCTTGTCTGTCCCTGCGACGCGTAGCTTCTGGCGTTTTTCCCGTTTACGGTAAATTCAAGATCATCCTTGTGCGCGCCCGTCAGAACCTGCCCGCTGTCTATTTCGTTCTGTCTGTGTCTCTCCTGATGTTCAAGGATCTCATAATAGATATCCTTCACTCCGGCCAGCGGATCCGATACTGTACTCATCGTTTTGTACTCGATATTTAGCTCTTCCGTTCCGGAGGAGAAATCTCTGTGCACGGGAGCCGCCGCTTCATTCAGCCTCTTGGTATATGCTGCCCTGTATCTCACCAGATATGCAGAGGTTCTGCAGAGTCCTTCCGAAAACTCATCCAGAGTCTCTAGAAGTGAAGGCTTTTCTCTCCAGTCTTTCAATATTCTCGTCTTATTTTCATAGAGTTTGTTGAACTGCGAGAGATATGCCGCATATTGCGGCTTGATCTGGGAGATTGCGTTGTCAAGAAGCTTTCTTCTTCCCGCCGCCCCTTCTTTTATGATATTCAGGTCCTCAGGGCAAAACAAAACAACATTCAGAGTTTCGCAAAGCTCTGAAGCTGTTTTTTTTACTCCGTTGACAAGGATTCTTTTCGGTTTTCCCGGACTTATATCTATTGATATGTTTTGCTCTCTTCCGTGGCTCTCTATATCTGCGAGAATATTTGCTGATGAATAGTCAAAGCCCAGAAGTTCTCTGTCAAAACGGGTCCTGAAGCTTTTTCCTGTTGAGAGAAGACATACCGCTTCCAGAAGATTGGTTTTTCCCTGGGCATTTTCCCCGCAGATAACGTTCGTCTCTCCTGAAAATTCCGCCGTTTCCCATCCGTAATTTCGAAATCCGTTTAATGCAAGTTTTTTTATCTTCATGAATTATCCGACCGAAACCGTTTTTCCCAGATATTCTATCTCGTCTCCCGGCCTTATTTTCTTTCCCCGCATCGTACAGACTTCGCCGTTTACTTTTACTTTTCCGCAAATTATCTCCTGCTTTGCCTCTCCGCCGGAGGAACAAAGAGATGCGTATTTTAAAAGAGCTTCAAGTTTTATATATTCTGTTTCTATTTTGATTTTTTCCATTATTACGCGTGCAGCCTTACTGGAAGAACCATATAAGTGAATTTTTCTTCTCCTTCAGCCGGAACTATCACACAGGGAGAGGATGCCGTATTCACACAAAGCTTTATATCTTCGCCTTCTGCAGCTTTTAAAGCATCCTTTAAGTATCTGTCATTGAAACCGATAAGCAGGTCCTCTCCGCTGCCCTCGCAAATACAGACATCCTCCGCCTTTCCGAGCGGTGTCACACAGTTGCAGCTGATCATTCCGTCTCCGAATATGACTCTCACAGGAGTCTTGTTTTTCTCATCGACAATAAGGGAGACTCTGTCGACTGTAGATAAAAACTCGCTTCTGGAAATTTTGATTTCGTATTTGAATGTAGCGGGAATTGCTTTTTTGTAGTTTAAAAAATCTCCTTCGAGTCTTCTGGTTATAACTACAGTATCTCCTATCTTAAACTCGATATGCTTGTCACCGACCGAGATCCCAACTTCATCTGAAGTATCTCCGCATATTCTTTCTATATCCGCAAGAGCGCTTCCCGGCACTATAAATGTGCAGTTCTCCATAGCAGCTTCTTCCGGAATTTCGGTCCTCTTGGCAAGGCGGTATCCGTCGACTGAAACAAGAGTCAGTTTTCCGTCTTCTATCTCAAACAGAGTTCCCGTATATACGGGTCTGACATCAGTCTCCGCAATTGCAAATATTGTTTCATTTATCATGCTCTTCAGTATTTTCTGCGGAAGAGATACTCTATTCAATCCTTCAACTTTCTGTATCTCGGGATATTCTGCGCTCTCAATGCCTATTATGTCATATTTGCTTCTTCCGCATCTGACGGAGACTTTGCAGTCTTCCGCACAATCGAAAGAAACTATCCCGTCAGGAAGGCGTCTCAGCATCTCATTTAAAAATCTTGCCTCTATTACGACTGAGCCCGCTTCTTCAACATCGGCTGCAATATTTGTAAATATGCCTTCTTTAAGATCATATCCGGTTACCGTCACACCGGCTCCGGCGCTGATCAAAAGTCCCTCCAGAGCGGGGATTGGGCTTTTTGACGCTGCAGCTCTGGATGCAGTCTGACATGCATTCTGTATGAGGTACTTTTCACATTTGAATTTCATTTTTCTTTCTCCCGTATATAAATAATTATTTTTTATTCAGAAGTATTAAGCAGTAGAGAATTTTTTTGTTGAAAAGTTTATTGATCAGTTGGTACACAAGAATTTTTCTTTGTAGAAAAAATGTTTGAATTTTTATATTTTTCTACACAAAAAATTAAGGTTTCTTTTTTCAACACAATATAAACAAACAATAAACAGAGAAAATGTTGAAATTATTCCGGGGAGTTTATGTTTGCCGTTATATCTCTTATTATATTCATGAGTTCGGTGTCTTTTCTGCTCATATCCTCCACATTTCTTATGGAAGTGAGGACAGTCGCGTGGTTTCTTCCTGAAAACTCTTTTCCTATATCCTGAAGAGAGAGATTTGTAAGAGTCCTTATAAGATACATGGATATCTGTCTCGGCTGGGAGCACTTTTTGCTCTGATTTTTGCCGATGAGATCTTCCTCGCTCACGTTGAAGAATTTCGCCGTCTCCTGAATTATTTTCTTCGGCTGGGGTATATAATCCTCGTTCTTTATTACGTCTGCTATAGCGCGTTTCACGGCCTCCAGATCGATTTCTGTGTTCAGTATGGCCTTATATGCCGTGAGTTTCTTAATGACCCCTTCCAGCTGTCTTATATTGGCTTTTACATTGTCTGCGATGTAATTGACTGCCTCTTCGGAAATGATAAGACCGAACTGGGCTGCCTTGTTTTTTATTATTGCAACTCTTGTCTCATAATCTGGCGGTTCGATATCAGCGAGAAGTCCGCCTTCAAAGCGGGTCCTGAGACGGTCGTCGAGAGCGGCCATATCTTTGGGTGGTCTGTCGGATGTAATGACTATCTGATGTCCGGCTTCATAAATATTGTTGAATGTATGGAAGAATTCCTCCTGGGTCTGGGGCTTTCCTGCAATGAACTGTATGTCGTCTATCAGAAACAGATCGGCATTTCTGTATTTTGTTCTGAAATCCTCAGCGGTCCCTTCTCGTATTGATTTGATAAGCTCGTTTGTAAACTGGTCGCCTTTTATATAGACTATTTTTTTGTTGGGATATCTGTCGTGTATTGTGGCCCCGATGGAAAGCAGAAGGTGTGTCTTTCCGAGACCGGAATTGCCGTAAATAAGAAGGGGATTGTATGTTATATCGTCGTTGTTGGCGACAGCTTCAGCAGCTGCATGGGCGAATTTGTTCGAGGGACCTACGACGAATCTGTCGAAAGTGTATCCGGCAATCTCGGGAAGTTCATTGTCCCGTCTTTTCTGGTCGGTGTATGCACGCATCTCGGCTTCAGAACACAGAATGACGACCTCGAATTCCGTCGAGAACAGATTGTAGAGAGCTTTTTTGATCTGGGGCAGGAATCGCTCGTTCAATATTCCCTTTTTGAACTCGCTGGGAGTGTGCAGAACGAGCTTGCAGTCGTCCAGCTCGACCGGGGTACAGTCCAGAAACCAGGTGTTGATCGTGGTGGGGGAGAGTTCCTCGGAAAGGATCTTTATTATCTCGGACCAGATATCATTAAGAGAGTTCATTTTTTCACCTTCAAACGGGCAGAATTAAACAATTAATAATACCACAAACCCGTCTGATAATCAACAGTATTTTATATTTATAATATAGTAGATAAATTGTAATTAAAACAATAAAAATACCCCGGAAAAAACCGGGGTATTTCGAAGTAAAGGAATCTTATTTTTTCGGAACCAGGACTTCTTTTCCTCCCATATACGGGCGGAGGACTTCGGGAATCGTAACAGACCCGTCTTCCTGCAGATGATTCTCCAGAAATGCTATGAGCATTCTCGGGGGCGCAACGACGGTGTTGTTCAGCGTATGAGGCAGATACATCTTTCCGTCCTCGCCTTTTATGCGCATTTTGAGTCTTCTCGCCTGCGCGTCTCCCAGATTGGAGCAGGAGCAGACCTCAAAGTATTTCTGCTGTCTCGGGGACCATGCCTCTATATCACAGGATTTGACCTTCAGGTCTGCCAGATCTCCGGAGCAGCATTCGAGCTGCCTCACCGGGATCTCCATGCTCCTGAAAAGCTCGACGCTGAAGCGCCACATCTTTTCATACCAGGCCATGGAATCCTCCGGTCTGCAGATGACGATCATCTCCTGCTTTTCGAACTGGTGGATGCGGTATACGCCTCTCTCTTCTATTCCGTGGGCACCCTTTTCCTTTCTGAAGCAGGGAGAATATGAGGTCAGTGTGAGGGGAAGCCGGTCCTCGGATATGATCTGGTCTATAAACCTTCCTATCATGGAATGCTCGGAGGTGCCGATCAGATAGAGGTCTTCCCCCTCTATCTTGTACATCATAGCGTCCATTTCGGTCTGGCTCATGACTCCCTCGACGACATTGCCGTGTATCATGAAGGGGGGTATGCAGTAAGTGAAGCCCTTGTCTATCATGAAATCCCTGGCATAGGCCAGAACGGCGCTGTGAAGTCTCGCGATGTCTCCGGTCAGGTAATAGAAGCCGTTGCCCGAGACTCTGCCTGCAGCGTCCATGTCTATTCCGTCGAGAGATTCCATTATCTCCGTGTGGTAGGGGATCTCGAAACCGGGAACGGAGGGCTCTCCGAATCTCTGTACCTCGACGTTGCAGCTGTCGTCGGGCCCGATGGGGACGGAGGCGTCTATCATATTCGGGATCTGCAGCATTATTCTGCGGATCTTTTCTGCCAGCTCGGTCTCCTGAGCCTCAAGCCCTTCAAGCCGTTCGTTTATGGCGACGACATCGGCTTTCACCTTCTCGGCTTCATCCTTTTTGGAGGGGTCCTTTTTCGACTGGCCCATCAAAACGCCGATCTGCTTTGAAAGGCTGTTGCGCTTTGAGCGGAGCTCGCTGGCTTCGGTTATGGCCGCCCTGTTCTGCGCGTCCAGCGCTATGACCTCATCCACAAGAGGCAGCTTTGCCTCCTGGAATTTTTTCTTAATGTTTTCTTTTACCGCGTCCGGGTTCTCGCGAATAAATCTGATGTCTAACATTTGTTTATTATCTCCCTGTAATCAGTTTAGAGCTTTCCTATTTTTTTAAGTTCTTCGATAAGTGCTTCTCTGTCGTCCGGGCCGTAAAAAGTAAGTTCTATCTTTCCGGTCTTTTTTCCGTCATACAATACGACTTTTCTTCCGAGAATATCACTCAAGGCGTCTGAAACATATTTGGCATAATCAGGTGAATCGTTTTTGGTCTCTGTCTCTTTTTCTTTTGCGGGTTTTAAGGTCTCGGCCGCCATTTTTTCCGCGTGTCTTACGGAATATCCTTTATTTATAATGGCGTTTGCAAGCTCCTGCTGTTTTTTCACATCCTTGACAGGAAGAAGAGCTCTGGCGTGTCCCGCGCTGAGCTGTCCTTTTTCGACAAGCTCCGAGATCTCCGAAGAGAGCGAGAGAAGTCTGATGGCGTTCGTTATCGCTGGTCTGGACCTTCCGATACGCTTTGCTACCTCGTCCTGGGTCATCCCGTATTCTTCTATAAGACTTTTGTATCCCTTGGCTTCTTCAATGGGATTTAAGTCCTCACGCTGGAGATTTTCGACCAGCGCAAGCTCGCTTGCCAGCCGGTCATCTGCCTCGATGATCCGGACAGGAACTTCCTTGAGCCCCGCCAGACGGGCTGCTCGCCACCTTCTCTCTCCCGCTATGATCTCATAGAAACCGTCATCCATCGAACGGACTGTTATGGGAGTTATTATCCCGTACAGTTTTATGGACTCGGAGAGCGTATTCAGAGATTCATCACTGAAATAGACTCTCGGCTGGGTCGCGCGCGGAGAGACCTTGTCTATCGGGAGCATAAGATCGCTTGTCTGGTTCTCCTGCTCATATACATCTTCTCCGAAAAGGGCTCCGAGACCGGTACCGAGGCCTCTTTTTTCATTTTTTGCCATTATTTTGCTCCTTCACAGCGTTTGACGACTTCTTTTGCCAGAGCTCTGTATGCCCGGCTTCCCTTGCCTATCCGGTCGTAAACCACTCCGGGTTCTCCGTGGCTCGGCGCCTCAGAGAGGCGTACGCTCCTCGGAATGACCGTCTTGTAGACCTTGTCGCCAAAATAGTTTTTGATCTCATTTGCCACCTGATTTGTCAGGTTCATCCTCGGATCGAACATCGTGAGGACTATCCCCTCCACTTCAAGGCGTTTGTTCAGGTATTTGTTGCACATCTTTATGCTGTTTACAAGATCCGTTATCCCTTCGAGCGCGTAATACTCGCACTGCATCGGAATGATAACGCTGTCCGCGCAGGTAAGCGCGTTGACGGTGAGCAGCTCAAGGCTCGGCGGACAGTCGAGGAAAATATAATCATAGTCCATATAGAGCTTTAAAAGCGCATCCTTAAGGACAAACTCCCGCTTCTCACGCTGTGTGAGCTCAAGCCCTGCAGCCGCGAGATCTCTTCCCGCGGGGATGACATCCCCGTGCCTGGTCTTTACGACGCAGTTGCGGATCTCCTCTCCGGAGACGAGGACATCATAGAGATTGGGTCTCCTGTTTTTGTCGATACCCATTCCGCTTCCTGCATTGCCCTGAGGGTCACAGTCGACCAGGAGCGTCTTTTTCCCGAGATCGCTCACAGACGCGCACAGGTTCACAGCCGTGGTCGTCTTGCCGACCCCGCCCTTCTGGTTGGCCACTGCAATTATCTTCGCCATACGCGCCTCCTTAATAAAAACAAACAATTATACCAATAATATATACTATTTTCAACGTTAAAATGTTTCACGTGAAACGTATATTTTGAAAACGCTTTTGGTTTCACGTGAAACATCGAAAAAAGTTCTTGCTTTTCAATACTTTGTTTGCTATAATCTCACAGCAAACTTGAGAAAAGGCATTATTTCCGAAAAGGAGGTGGCAACAAATGGCGAATATAAAATCTTCTGCAAAAAGAGATCTCAAATCCAAGCAGCAGAGAGCAGACAACAGAGCCGACATGACCGAGCTCAAGACAAAGATCAAGAAGTTTGATGCAGCAGTCGCGGAAGGCAACAAGGAAGCAGCTGCTGATGCATATAAAACGGCAGTCAAGGCTGTAGACAAAGCGGCAGGAACGAACCTGATCCACAAGAACAACGCAGCCCACAAGAAATCCGCAATGGCAAAAAAACTGAACGAAGTTCAGGAGTAATATTATCGAATTATAATGGGGACGGAGCTTGCCGTCCCCATTATTTCAGGTTGAAATCCCTTGTTAATAATGCTACAATATTTTAGCGCGAAGAATAAAAAACAAATTTATATATGGAGATGAAAGAATGAAAAGAGCCTTCAAAAGCATGGACGGCAACAATGCTGCCGCTCATGTATCCTACGCGTTTACCGAAGTAGCCGCTATCTACCCGATCACTCCTTCGAGCCCGATGGCAGACTTTGTCGACCAGTGGTCTGCTCAGGGCAGAAAGAACCTTTTCGGCAGCACCGTCAAGGTTCAGGAGATGCAGGCAGAGTCCGGCGCGGCCGGCGCGGTGCACGGATCTCTTAACGCCGGCGCTCTGACGACGACCTACACGGCGTCCCAGGGCCTGCTTCTGATGGTCCCGAATATGTACAAGATCGCGGGCGAGCTTCTCCCCGGAGTCTTCCACGTATCGGCCCGTGCCCTTGCAAGCCACACGCTTTCCATTTTCGGCGACCACAGCGA
>JAEEGI010019688.1_pt1 | contig 13585 bp, 7 predicted proteins | sample 8958751 | NCBI WGS metagenome assembly JAEEGI01 (sample SAMN16246545, study PRJNA631951) | gut metagenome | biome: gut microbiome; feature: rumen; material: KS-attached | host: Bos | place: Iran: Karaj | collected 2018-10
AACCCCAAACCTCCCATCCCCAATCCCCAATCCCAAATCCCCAATCCCCAATCCCCATCCCCATTTTAATAAAATATTAACAATTGTTTTTAATAGATATTTGATATAAAAAAAAATAAAGAGTATATTCTAAAATATTTAATTAAAAATAGAATAATAAATTATGAAAATACATTCTGCAATAGAAATAATCACAATAAATATTTTCTTTTTATTATCAATGAATTATTTATAAATAATTAAAAATTATTATTTGTTATTTATTTTGTAAATAGATTTAATTTTTTTTTAAATTTTTTTGTACATTATGAAAAAGAGTAAAACCTAAATTAATATTTTTTTTATTATTATTTAAATCTTTTTTAGGCATTATTAAAAATAAATCATTTGATTTCTTTTTCATAAAATTAAATTTTTCAGTTTTTGTTTTTTCTAATTTATGATAAGGATTAATAGTTTGATTAAAATTTATTTTTTCAGAACTTCTTGCATATCCTAATATATTTTTATTATTTAAATCTATTGATTTAATATAACCAATATGACTTTGATTAAAATTATTTCTTGAGCGTTTAAAAGTGATTTTTTGTTGATTATTATTATTAGAATAATTATCAAAATAATTTTTATTATGATATATTGTGTTTAAATAATTATTTATTGAAATATTATTTATTAAGTTATTTTTGTATATCATATGTAAAGAGTTATTATTATTTTTTGGGAAATTCTTATTTAAATTTCCTGAAGAAACTATTAGATTATTATTTAATTTTAAATTTTTAACCTTATTAGAATGATTTAATAATAATTTTTTATTTATAGATTCATTTTTACCTAAACTTTTAGATATTCTTTCATATTTAAAACTTCTGAATTTCATATTGGAAATTGCTTTATTATATTTATTTAAACTATTACTACTTGATTCCTTAAAACTTAGTTTATGAAATAATAAATTTTTATTTTCATTTTTTAAATTTGTTAAAATTGAATTAGAAGAAACTTTTGTATTAGGATTATTTAAATAATTAAATTTATTTAAATTTCTAGAATGACTTTTTTCTATATTTGTTAAGGGATTATTATTGAAAATAATATTATCATTATTATTACTGTAATTATACTCATTATTATTGAAATTAGCATTAAAAATAGTTTTAATATCTAATAAATCTGAATTTTTATTTTCATTATTTTCATTAATTTCACCTCCTAATATTTTTAATATATTATATAAATCTTTATATCTAAAATGAGCACCTCCTTCAAAAGACTTTTGTTCTTTTTCTTCCCCATAATAAATACCCTTATAATCTTCCATTGAATTAATTAAAATTTTAAACTGATTTTTTTTATAAATTTATATTTCGAAATATAATAAATATTAAATAAAGAGTAAAAAAATATTAAAAAAAAACCAAACAAAAACTTACACTTTATGAAAATACATTTCCATTTTGTGAAAATCTATAAAAAGGAAATAATTTAATGTTATTATTATAATCATTAATTCCTCTTATAGTATAAGGACCATAACATTTAATTTTATTTACACCACTACTACTTCTAAAATGAGTATTTATATTTCTTTTTCTTTCATCATATTCTTTTTCAGTTATATGTAAAAGTTCCATACATGTTCTTTTCCATTTAGGTAAACATTTTATTTTATTCCATTCATCAATTTCTTTTTGAGTTAATTGATAATTATTTTTTACTTTTTTTATTATATTATAATCACTTTTTGAATTTATTAATTCTTCATTTTTTTTCTCATTTTCATATTTTTCATAACCTTTTAATAATATTTTATTTTTTTCTCTTTGAGATAATGTTTCATAACCTTTTAATAATATTTTATTTTTTTCATCTTGAGATAATTTATTATAACCATTTAATAATATTTTCTTTTTTTCTTCGTCTGATAAATTTTCAAATCCACTTATTAATATTTTATTTTTTTCTTTTTCTGATAATTTATTATATCCTTTTAGTAATATTTTATTTTTTTCTTTTTCTGGTAATTTATTATATCCATTTAGTAATATTTTATTTCTCTCTTTTTCAGATAAATTATCATTAAGTAAATTATATAATAATTTCCTTTCTTTTTCATTTAAAGAATTTAAACCATTTTTTAAATATTTTTTCTTTAAATCTTCTGGTAATTTATTTAAACTATTTAATATTCTTTCTTTTTCATCTTTAGATAAATTATCAAATCCATTTAATGCTAAATTTTCTTTTTCATTTTCTGTTAAATCATTAATACCTTTTAAAATAATATCTTCTTTTTCTTCTTCAGGTAAATTATTTATTCCATTAACTATAATTTTCTCTTTTTCATTTTCTGATAAATCATTAATACCTTTTAAAATAATATTATTTCTTTCTTCTTCAGGTAAATTATTTATTCCATTTAATATAATTTTCTCTTTTTCTTTTTCTGATAAATCATTAATACCTTTTAAAATAATATTATCTCTTTCTTCTTTAGGTAAACTATTTATTCCATTTAATATAATTTTTTCTTTTTCCTCTTTTGATAATTTTTCAATACCATTTAAAATAATTTTATTTTTTTCGTTTTTAGATAAATTATTAATTTTATTTAATTTTTCCTTATCAACAGAATTTTCAACACTTTCTTCTACTGTAATATCAACTTCATTACTTTTAGCATTATTTAATTTATTTAACAGATCTAATTCTTTTTGATTTTCTTTTTCTAAATCTATACTCTCATCATTATTAAATTTAACTTTTTTTTCACTTCTAAATTTTTCTATATCAATAGATTTATTTTTCATTAAATTTCTTTTTTTTGGATTTTTTACTGTTTTTGATCTTTTGTTTCTTCTAAAAAATTTATCATATTGTTTCCCATATTCTATCATTGGAGTATCTAAACCTAATTTTTCTCTTTCTAAATTAACATATGTATCTAATCTTCTTAATTTTTTAAATCCTTTTGATTGAGTTGATAATGTTGATAATTGCTCAGGAAATATATTATTATTTGAAGAATTATTTATTGATCTTTGTGAATCCATGTTTTTTTTATTAAATTTTTTAATTATCTATTATATAGAACCAACATTAGAAAAATATATTATAATTAGATAAAATATATTCTATTTTACTTCAATATATACTCATTTAAGAATTGAACAAAGAAAAAGACAGAGGAAATAATATATATATTAATATATTTAATTAAAGGTAAATTATCTTGGAAAGTTTCAAAAACTAAATCAAAAGAAAGAAAAAGTGGGAAAAATAAGTTAAAAAAATTCCTATATTATTTTATGTGAAGATTTATTAATCTAAAAATATATGTAATATTCTTAATTATTACATTTCACATTTTTTTGATATATTAGAAGTGAATTATCATTTGTTTTCTCTATAAGAGACAATAATAATAATAATAAAATTAATTTCTTTCTAAAAGACATTTCAAGTGAAAATAATAAATGAAATATTATTAGTAGTATATTTGAAAAAAAAAAATGAATGAATGTTAAAAGAAAGTAAAGTAAAGTTTTATTATTATTTGAGTGAAAAAGATTTATATAGAAGTTGATGTTCTTGAAAAAGAAATGAATATTCTTATTTATATATACTGTATAAGCACTAAATATTTATATTTTAAATAGTTTTTAATTCTAATATAATTTAATAAAAATAATTATTTATATTATTGTCTTTTAAATATTACAAAATTGTTTAATATAATTATCATCAAAAGTGAAATGAAAATTAACTTTATCTTTATTTATATTTAATTCTGAATTTATTTTTGAAAATTTTTTCATCATTAAAACATCAAGTTCATCATATATAGAATATTTAATCATCATAGAATATTGCATATTTATTTTTTTTTCCGTTAATAATTTTTTTAAAAATCTAAAGACATGAAGATTACTTTTTCCAATTCCAAAAATATTAAAACAATAATAATTATTAAACTTAGAATATTTAATATACATTACATATTTTCTCATAATATTATTTTTAATAAACATTAAGCATTGACGAACAATTTCACTTTTTTCAGAAATATGAATATATATATATAAATCATAATTTCTATAAAATTTATTAGTAAATTTTAATATAGATTTAAATTTTTTTAAATTATTATTTTCTTTAATTAAAATAATCTTTTTAACTTTTGAATTCTTAGCTCTTAAATTAATTTCAAAATCATCTTGAATAAAAGTTCTATTTCCACATAAAATAAAATTTTCAACTCTTTTTAAAAAGTATAAAATATTATTTAAATTTTCTTTTTCACTTTTAAAATTAACATTTAAATAATCTTCAAAGATTTTAAAACTATGATTTATATGTTGTAATATACTATTTCTTTTTTCTGATGAATTGTCCTTTAATATTTCTTCATTAATAGTTATATATTCTGATAAGTGATTTAAAAATTCTTTTGTTGTATTTAAATTTTTATTTGTTAAAATAGGATGTTCTGAAAGCATTAAAGAATTAATTTGCTTTTCAAAAAAAGTAAAAAAATTATTTTCAAAAGATTTATAATTTCTATAGAAAAAATAATATTGATGAAGAAAAGATGTTATTTGCTTTAATTGATTTGAAATATTTTCAATATCAATTTTTGAATTAAATTTATAGTAATTATTCTTTTCAATTGTATTTATTTTATTTTTAATAGTAGACATATATGATTTTGCTTTTTGATTTGTTTCAGTTACAAATTTAATTCCTTCTTCTTTTACTTTTTCAAATTTTTCTCTGACGCTTTGCATAAATATTTATATTTAAATTTTTAATTTATTAATTAAATAAATTTAATATTTTATTTTATTTATATTATTAAACTTTATTCCAATAAAGTTGTGTGATCATATATAATTCAACTATTGGAATATTAGTAATTTCATATATTGATTTATAATGTATACCAAATAAAAAATCCTTTTTTATTATTATATCTTTTTTACTTATATTAATTTTGAAATAACTTTTGCTATTATTATCATTGTTAAAATTTATTTTATTAAATTCATCTAAAGTAGAAATATATAGATTTGAATTTGAGTTATTTTTAATTTTTATTTTTTCTGTAATATTATTTAAACTATTTATCATTAAATGTTTATTAATATTAAATGATGGGATGAAGATATTTTTATTTTCTGTTTTCTTATTTTTAAAATTTTCTTTAAATATATTACGAATAGTTTCATAAATATTATCATTACTTTCATTAATTTGTTTATTAAATGTATCATTCATTTCAACTATTATTAAATATATATTTCTTTCATTAGTAGGAACTAAATAAATTTTAATTTGATATTTTTTATCATAAATAATTTCTATATTTTCATTAATTCTATTATAATAATAATTATTATATTTAATTGACATAATATTTAAAAAACTTAAATTTAAATCAAAAGTGATTATATCACAATCATCGTTTCCATTATAAAGAATATCATTGAAATAAATATCATTACCTAATTTATCTTGTATAAATTGTTTAACATATTCCATTCCAGAACATTTAATTATTAATTCTTGTGAATTTTGTAAAATATTTTCAATATCATTAATATTTAATTCCACAAAATCAGAATTAATAATATTAGTTTGAATTAAACCAAAATTCTTTTCTTTTGAAATAACACATAATAATTTAAATAAATTAAAAAATTTCTCATTTTCAGACTCTTCAGAAGATTTCATTAAAGAAAAATTAATTAAAGAAATAGAATTAAAAGAAAAAAATTTTTCATCATCAAAAACATAATCATCAGTATTATAATATTTAAATTTATTAAATCCATTTTCACTAATTAATTGAAATCCAAAATTTTCAGTGAATAAATAATAAATATTTTCAGATATATTATTTTCAATAATAAATTCAATTTGATTAAAAATAAAATTTTCTAGAATAAAATTAAAAAATAAATTTATTTGAAGAGCCCATTCATTTAAATCTTCCTTAACATCAATAGAACTTAAATGTTCAATTCTTATAATAATAGGTTTATTTAAAGAAATAAAAGAAAATTTACATAAACCTTTAATTTCATTTTCATAATATGATATAATTATTTTTGGAAAAATTCCTGAAGTTAAATTATTATAACTAAAAGATTGTTCTGTTATATTAAATGAAGATAATTCAAAATCTGGAATTGATTTTAAATAAATGTTATTTGGATCTGTTATTAATTTAATAAGTTTTTCTATTTTTCCTTTATATATTTTTATAGTGAAATTATAGTTTTGGTTTTCTTCTTCTTCTTCACTGTTAAGTTCTTTAACTTTTTCTTCTTCTTCTTCTATATCTTCAAATTCATCATATGAATATTCTGAGTCTGAATTTGATTCTTCTTCTTTTTCTGTGTTTGTTATATTTGATATTTCGTTTAATATATCTTTTTTGGAATCTTCTTTTTTTGTTTCTTCTTCTTTTATTAATTTTTGATTTTCTTCTATTTTAAATTCTTCTTTTTTTAATTCTTCTTCTTTATTTAATTCCTCTTCTTTTTTATTTTCTTCTTTTTTATTTTCTTCTATTTTATTTTCTTCTTTTTTATTTTCTTCTTTTTTGTTTTCTTCTTTTTTATTTTCTTCTTTTTTATTTTTTTTAATTTTTTCATTTATTTTTTTTATTTCTTTTTTTTGTGCTTTTTTATTTTCTGTTTTTAACTTATTATTTTTTAATTTATGATTAATACTTTTTTTTTCTTCTTTTTTCTCTTTTTGTTCAATATTATCTTTTTCAATATCTTTAAATTCTATTTCATTAATATTATTATTTTCAATTTCATTTATTTCATTTATTTTATTTATAGTATCTTTTTTAATCATTAAACTATTATAACTTTTAATATCTTCTTTTTCTTTTTTATTATTTGAATTTCCCTTTTTATGAATAATATATTTATTATTTTTTCCAGTATTTTCTTCAACTTCATTAACTTGATTTAAAAAATCATTTCTCTTTAAAGATTTATTCATAATATCATTTTCTTTATTTATTTTATTATAATTTATAGAAAACACATAAGGATCATCATATTTTTTATAAAAGATATTATCTTCAAAAATTTCAAACCTACAAATTTCAATTGAATTAAATAAATTATCTTCAATTGGAATTATTATTTTATTACTTTTATTTTCTTTTTCTAAAGGAGAAAAAATTGTTAAAAAAGGATCAATTTTTTCATTTGTCATTTCAAAATATTTATTCAATGATGTTTTTTTTATAAATAACATATCTTTTTTCATTTTTAAAGTATATTTTTTATCATATAAATGATCCTTATATATTTTATCAACATTATATTTTTCACTATTTGAATTATATATTTCTTTTATTTTTTTTATTATAAGAATACAATTAATTGAATCAACTCTTAAATTTTGTATAATTGAAACTATATCTGTTAATAATTTATTATTTTTATCTTTTTCTAAATCTAATTTTTTTTTATCTAATAAATAACATAATTCTTTTAATATTTGAATATTTTTTTCTCTATTATTTATTTCTTTTGATAATTCAATTTTTAATTCTCTTAATTTTTTCAAATCTTTTTTTTCTAATTCAACATATTCTTTTTTACTATTATCATCATCAATTGAATTAATATATCTTTCAAATTTTTTTCTATAATTTTCAGAAACTTTTAATTCATCCCATAAAAATTTAATTATTTTAAATTCTTCATTAATTGTCTCTTTTATAAAATCTTCTTTTTTCATTTAAATTAAAAAAAATTTTTTTAAAGAATTAAAAGCATATTTTAAATTAATATATAATAAAAAATTATAAAAAATAATTAATAATCAATTTTTAAATTATAATCCTTTTCAATTTCAACATTTTGTAAATTTGAATTAGAATTTCCATTTGCAAATTGTTTAATTTCATTACAAATTAAATTAGAATTTTTCTTATATTCATCTTTAGTTTCTTTATTAGAAATTTGAAAAATTAAATTTTCAAATAAAGCAGAAACACTATTTAAATATTTTTGAGGAACTTTATTATAAAAAATTTCAAATATTTTATATATATTCTCTTTAACAGCACTTCTTTTTTCTTTTTTAATTAAAATTTCTTCATTATTAAATTTAATATCATTAACACTTATATTTCCTCCATTTTTAATAACAAAAGCAAAATCTTTAAAAGTTAAATTAGTATTATTTTTATAAACATTTTGAACACATTTTAAAAAAATATAATAAAAAGGAAGTAATATATCATTTACTTTTTCATTATCTTCATAATATTTAATTAAATCAACTGTATAATCTAAAACTTTTTCTTTACTTATTTTTTCTAAATCAAAATTAAATCCTTCTTTTAAACTTTCTTCAAATGAATATAATATATTTGAATATTCTTCATTTAAATTTTCATTTAATTCAATTGAATTTTTTAATGATTTTGTTATTTCTTCTTTATTATATTTTGAACTTGATTTTAATTTTTTTTTTATCTTTTCACTTGATTCATAAATTTCCATGCAACACTTTTTAATAATAATTTCTTTTTGAGAAACAATTTCTTCTAATTTATTTTGATTTAATAATAATTCTTCTCTTTTTTTTTTAACGCCAATAAATTCTTTATTATCTTTTTTTTCTTCAATATCATTATTTTTATTATTTTCTTTATCTTTAATTTTTTCTTTTCTTTCTTTAATTTTTTCTTCTCTATTATAATTAAGAAATTCAAAGCATTCTTTAATTTTTTTTTCTTTTTCTTTCTGACTACAATTTCTAACATAATTTTTATGTTCTAAAATATTCATTTCTGTTTCACCAGCGTTTAAAGCAATTGAAATAGCAAAAAGTAAATTTTTATTTTCTTCAGTTATTTCAGTAATGTTTTTAGTTAATTCATCAAAATTTGCCCATTTTAAAATTAATTTTTGTTCTAAATCTATTTTTGTGTCTTCACCGAAAAAATATATTTCATATATATTATTTTTTTTTATACTTCCTATCCATCCTGGCCAATAAGGAAAATCTCCTAATTTTGCCCATACTACTTCAAATAAGGAAAAATTACTTTTTGAGTCTTTTTTTTCCATTTTTATATTTTTATTTGACAATATTTTGAATTTTTTATTTTTGTTTTTATGTTTTTATGATTTTTTAAAAAAAAGAAATTTATGATTTATTTTTTTTATTTTAATTATATTAAAATGGAAATATTTAATTAGAGGAATTTTTATTATTAAATAAATGATAGAATTTAAATTTTAAATTCATTGATTTAAGAAATTCACTTTAAACTTAGAGAATATATTCAATATGAATTTTTAATCATTTTTGAATAATGAATAAATATAATGATGAAAAAGATTATATATTTTTTTGTTAATTTTATTCACTTCTACTTTTAGTTATTTAATCCATATCAAAAATTTATGAAAAATAAATTTTCTTATTTCTTTATTTAAATATAGGAATAGATTAATTAGATGATAAAGTACAATTAAGCCAATGATAATAGTTATTATTATCATTGAAATCTTATTGTTTTATTTATTTTTATAATATTGAATGAAAAAGAAAAAAGTATTAAAGAATACTTTCTTCCATTTAAAGAAAATACAATTCCTAAAAATAGGAAATACTTTAAATCATTATTTAATAAAAATGAAAATTGAAATTCAAATTATGAATTATAAAAATAATTATATTGATGATTTATGTTATGATTAATATGAAAAGAATGAAGTATGAATGATAATTGTATAACGGTCTAAATTTTAAAAAAGGTTTATTATTTATGAAAGATAAATAAAATTATTTTTTTTTTTATTAAAATTTAATTATTTTTAATTTGTCTTTTTATTTTAACACTTAATTATATTTTAATTAATTGGTATTTTACCTATTCAATGATTGTCTCAAAATGAAAATTTATAGAGATATTTTAAAATTAAAGGATAACATTTATGAATCATAGTAAATAAAGTAAATAAATTTAACAAAAATATATATTTATTGAATATACATATAATCATTTATAAACCCAAATTAATTAAATAAAATAATTAATGGAAATGTCAATTTCAACTGAAAAAAAAAATATTTTAAATAATGAAATAACTTCAAATGAATATTATTTAAATATTAAAAGATTTTTAGATAATTATGAAACTACAAATGAATTATCAAATTTTACTTCTGATTTTATTTTAAATGATAAAATTTTTTCTGAAAACAGTTTAATACCAGAATCATATATTAAAACAAGACAACCTTTTAATAGAAAATTAGCATTTATTTCAAAAAAAGAAATAAATATTGAAGAGGAAGAAAAAATATTTTATTTTCCAAAAGAACCAATTAATCTTTCTTTTGATTCTGAATTAGAAAGAAAATTAAAATTACCAAATTTCAATTTTGACAAAGAAAATATTAATAATAATAATGATAGTTTATTATCTAAAAATTGGTTAATTGAATTATTGAATAAAAATAAAATGTGTTATTTTGGTCCTTATTCTTCAAAGAAAATTTATATATATTTAAATGAAGTTTATGAAAAAATGACTGAGTTAGAAAAATATAAAAAAAAAAATTATTATTATTGATAGTAAAGATAATACCTATTATCAACCTTATTTATTAAAACAAATGTTACAGGAAGAATTTAAAAAAAATGAAAAATTAAATTAAATATTAAAAAAAAATAAATCTTCTTTGAAAATACCAATTAAAAATATTATATTTTTTTTTTAATAAAAAAATTTTAAAAAAATTCAAGTTGTGTTTTTTAAATAATTATATTATTTATTAATTATTTATGATAAATAAACCTAATCAAACAATAATAGATAATGAAATTGAAGCATTATCAAATATATATCCAGAGAAAGTTAAAAAATTAAACAAATCAGAAATCGAAGTTTCAATAACTTCAAATCCTTTAATATATAAACAATATCCTCCATATTGCTGGATCAAATTGAAAATTGAATTTCCAAATAATTACCCAAATGAAAGACCTATAGTAATTATAATAGATAAATATCATTTTTCAGAAAATGAATTAAATGAAATAAAAAGTGAAATAGAATCAATAATAAAAAAAAGAGAAGAAGAAAATATTGAAGTAATACATGAAATATGTTTTTATATTCAAGACTATTTAGATTTAAAAACTAAATTAAATTTAAAAGAAAATAATGAAAAAGAAAATCACTCTTCAGATAATAAAAATAATTTAATCTCAAATTTTAAATCATTTAATATTAAAGGGAAAAACCCTTTTGAAAACATTAGAGAAATAAATTTAAAAAATGATAATAGTAAATCAGAATATAGTATAAGTAAATCATCAGATTCAATGACAAATAATAAAATAAATAACAGAAAAAAATCCAGTTCAACTTCAGAAGAAAATCAAAAAATAAATTCAATAGAAAATTTAAAATATACAAGTAGATTTTTATCTGATTTTGAAATAAAAAATAAATTAGGAGAAGGAGGCGGAGGAAGTGTTTATAAAGTAAGAAATAAATGGGATGATATGATTTATGCAATGAAAATTATTAAAATATTAATTTTTGATATTAAACAAGAAAACAAAACTCTTTTAAAAGTTTTAAACGAAGGTTTTGTTTTATCAAGATTACAACATAATCATATTGTTAGATATTATAATACTTGGGTTGAAAATTATGATGTTAATGTTGAAAAATTATTAAATGGAGCTGAGGAATATTATAATAATAGTTCTGATAATTCTGAATTTAGTGAAGATATTGTTTTTGAAGATGATAATATTTGTAAGAAATATTTATTTATTCAAATGGAATATTGTGAAGGAAAAACTTTAAAAGAAATTATTGATAATAATAAAAATGTTACTGAACAAGAGAAATGGAAATATATTATTGAAATATTAGATGCTTTAAATTATATTCATCAAAATCATTTAATTCATAGAGATATTAAACCGGGAAATATTTTTTTAAATAAAAATAAACAAATTAAAATAGGAGATTTTGGTTTAGCAAAAATTAAAAAGAAAAAAGAAAATGATTTACCGAATAATAATAAGTTTATTAGTAAAAAAGAATTTATTAATAATGGAGATGATTTAATGACTTATAATATAGGAACAAAATATTATTGTTCTCCAGAACAAGAAAAAGAAAGAAATTATGATTGTAAAAGTGATATGTATTCTTTAGGAATAATAATCTTTGAAATGTTTTATTCTTTTTCAACCTTTATTGAAAGAGATAAAGTTTTAAGAAATATAAAAGAAAATCATATTTTTCCAGAAAAATTTAAAGAACTAAAAAAAAAAGTTGTTGATTTAGTTATTCAATTAACTGAAAAAAATCCTAAAAAAAGACCAAATTCAAAAGAAATATTAAATTCAAATATTCTTCCAGTTATGATAAGTGAAAAAAATGTTATTGAAAATTTTAAAAAAATAATAATTGATAATAAATCATATACTGAGAAATTTGCTAATATACTTATGAAAATTACTTGTGAAGAATTAAAAGAAGAAAAAAATCAAAATGTTAAAAATTCATATTATTATACTAAATTATTTTCTAAATCTCCTTCTTTTTCTCCTGTTAATGATTTAGAAAAATATAATGATATAATTTATTTAATTAAATCTCTTTTTAACAATGAAACTAAAAATTTTAAATCTTATCCTTTAACCAATTATGATCCTTTAGTTAAAATATTTGATAATAATTTAAAAAGAATTAAAAGCACTCAAAGAATTGATTTAGATGATAATGATTATATAATAAAAAAAAATGGATTTGTATATACTTTAAATAAACCAATTGACTATTTAAAAGAAATTGAAAATTATATTAATTCTATTAAAAATAGCGGTTCTTTTTTAGGAAATTACTCTTTTTATACTGAAATAAATTATGAAATTATTTATTCACAAATATGGAATTCAATTCAAACTTTAGATAATAATGAAAGATATATTATTAATTGTATTGAAATGCTTTTTAATTTAATTGATGAAATGCATTTTGATAGTAATAATATAACAATTAAGATTAATTCTTCTTTTATTTTAGATTATATTTGTTCTAAAGTAACTTCTAATGAAAATTATGATAAATTTAAAATGTTAAATGATATTAAAAAAGATATAAATAAAAGTCCTAAAGAAATAAAAAATTTCTTTGAAATTAATGGTGATATTGAATCAATGAAAGTAAAAGGAAAAAATATAAAAGGAGAATTATCTAAATATATACATTATATATCAAATTTATTCACAAAGAAAAAGTATATGTGGAAAAATAAAAAGTTATTAAAATATAAAAACAATATTAAAATAGATTTTTCTTTAATTCCTAATGATTTTATTTTCTATTCTGGAATAATTATTCAAATTATTTATCATAATAATGAAAAAGAAATTATTATATCAGAAGGTGGAAATATAGATAATTTCTTTAATAATTCAAATGAATTATTAATTCATGGATTTGGAATTAGGTTTAAAATAAAAGAATTATTTTTAATTGCTCAAGAAGAAGAAGATGAATTT
>JAEEGI010019690.1_pt1 | contig 13583 bp, 13 predicted proteins | sample 8958751 | NCBI WGS metagenome assembly JAEEGI01 (sample SAMN16246545, study PRJNA631951) | gut metagenome | biome: gut microbiome; feature: rumen; material: KS-attached | host: Bos | place: Iran: Karaj | collected 2018-10
CCTTGAGCGGTATGACGAACATGGATCCGCTCCTGGACAATGTCAAGACCTTCACGCACTTCAAGCCTCTCACGGAAGAGGAGCTGGACTTCCTGGAGCGGATGGCCACCCAGATGATGGAATACCCTACCGTGAACTGCACGGACTGCAAGTACTGCATGCCTTGCCCCTGGGGCATCGACATCCCCGGCATCTTCAAGCATTACAACACGTCCGTCACGGAAGGCCGATACCCGCAATCGCAGGAGCAGAAGGACTACCAGAAACTCAAGAGAGCCTATCTGGTGAGTTACGACCGGGCTATCCCGACGCTCCGACAGGCCGAGCACTGCATCCATTGCGGCGAATGCCTGTCGCACTGCCCGCAGTCGATTCCGATCCCGCGGGAGCTCCAGCGGATCAACCGCTACATCGAGAAACTCAAGCAGGATACGCTGTAAGCGAAGGCGCGGGCCAGACGGCCCGCGTTATCGTTGAAATGGCCGCCTTCCTCCCAGACGAGAGTACAATGCTCCGGATCCAGATGGGTCCGGAGCAATTCGTAATAGGCGCGGATGCTGTCGCCGACGCGCGCGATGGCCTGGTTCTTCACATGCTCCTCCCGCTCGCCGAGACTCAGGTAAACGGCCTGGGTCATCGGCATATTCTTTTTGGCGAAGGGGATCCAGCCGTGGATCCAGACCGACGGGGATGCAGCGGCGATGGCCTGAAAGCGGTCCGTCTGGCAAGAGACCCAGAGTGCAAAAAGACCACCCAGGGAGTATCCGCCCAGGATGACCGGCCGGGAGCCGAACCGGCGTTCAAGTTCAGGGAGCAAGCCTTGCAGGATATAGTCCAGCGTCTCCTGTCCATGCTTCCCAGCCTCCGGGTCCCGGGAAATGTTCCCGTCCGGCCAGGGCATCAGGTCGATGGTCCAGTCCTCCAGTTCGATGGTTACAAGGAGGAAGGGCCTGCCGATGAGAGCGGTGAGCTGCGTCACCTCGGCCTCCAGCGAGGCATTCTCGTGCCGGGCCGACGGCTGCACGAGGATACAGTCCGGGGTCTCCGATCCGAACAGGCGGCAAGGACGGTTGGCGATGGACAGTTCAATCATGCGCTTCTGGAATAAAGCTTCGCGACGATGGCGCCGCTGATGTTGTGCCAGACACTGAACAGGGCGCCGGGAATGGTTGCGAGCGGGTAGGCGGCGAAGTGCAACGTCGCCAGCGAGGACGCCAGGCCGCTGTTCTGCATGCCCACTTCGACGCTGATGGCGCGGCGCTTGGCCGGCGTCAGATGCAGGAGCGTGCCAATCAAGTAGCCGGCGCCGAGGCCGCACACATTATGAAGTACCACGACCAGCAGGATGACCAGGCCGCCGTCCAGCAGCTTGTGCGCATTGGCGGCGATGACGATCAGGACGATGACGCAAATGGCGAGGGTAGACAGGGCCGGCAGATAGGCCGACGCCCGCTCCGTCGTCCGCGGCCAGCAGCGTTTCACGAGGAGGCCCAGCGCGATTGGCAGGATGACCACCCAGAGGATGCTCAGGAGCATACCGACGACATCGACATCCACCGTCTCCCCCGCCAGCAGCCACACGAGCAAGGGGGTCAGGACCGGCGCCAGCAAGGTCGAGACAGCCGTCATTCCGACGGACAACGCCAGATCGCCCTTGGCCAGGTAGGTGATGACGTTCGAGGCGGTCCCCCCCGGGCAGCACCCGACGAGGATGACGCCGATGGCCAGGGCCGGTTCCAGCCGGAAGATCTTTGTCAATGCAAACGCCAGCAGCGGCATCACCGTAAACTGCGCCAGGCAGCCCACGAGCACGTCCTTGGGCCGGCTGAACACCACCTTGAAATCTTCTGCCTTGAGGGTCAGGCCCATGCCGAACATGATGACGCCCAGGAGCGGATTGACGAGCCTGGGCTTCAAATGGCCGACCGTGTCGGGGAAAAGCAGGGCAGCCAGCGCCGACAACAGCACCAGCACGCCCATATAATCCGAGACAAACTTGCAGAAGCGTTTCATGGGTGGTCAGAGATACGCGCTATTCGACGTAGAAAGGAATCTCCTGGTTGTCGTCGTTCCACTGTTTGCCCACCAGGTTTTGGGCATTTACGGCCAGGGCTGTGACAAGCATCAGCATCCAGGTGAAAATGATTTTCTTTATAGTTCGGATAAGGATTGGTTAAAAGTAATTACGTATAGGCAAAGATGGCTTTTTCCATTCAGTTCTGCAAATGCAGGAAAAGAAAAAGAGCGAGATTCCGCGGCGCTGCGCTTGCGGCATCTCGGGGCCCTCCCGGGTGACGAAGTTTGATGGGTTGATTTAATCTCACTTTTGAGCCATCCTGCGGAAACATCTCCGCAACTTCTTGCAAAAATTGCGGGAATTTTCCCGCAGTTTTATTATATTTGTGCCGAAACAATACCGCAACACGCCATGCAAGCACTTTACGTCCAATTCTATCAACTTCTGGAACTCACCCCCATGAACTTCTTTCGGGGGCAGCATAATACCATCAACTGGGACGTTCGCATCCTTGGCATCCTGGGCCAGAAAGGTGTGGGAAAGTCCACCCTCATTCTGCAGCATATCAAGCAGCAAGGGATCAAGGAAGAGTCCCTTTATGTCGTTGCCGATGATATTTATTTCAGCGCACATACTCTGTTGGAAACAGCGAAGGCTTTCTTCGCCCGCGGGGGAAAATACCTGTACATAGATGAGATTCACAAATACCAGGATTGGAGCAGAGAGATCAAGAATATCTATGACAGTCTACCGCTGCTGCACGTCGTCTATTCCGGCAGTTCCATGCTGGATCTGAAAGAAGGCGGAGCCGATCTGAGCCGCCGCGTCATCGAATACCATCTTCCGGTCTGGTCTTTCCGCGAATACTTGAACCTTCGCAATGGTTGGTCCTTGAAGAGCGCCACCCTGGAGGAAGTTCTGAAAGGGGAAGTCGATTTCCCTTATGGTCCGGAGCGCCCGCTCAGATATTTCGATGATTACATGAAGAAAGGCTGCTATCCGTTCTCCTTGGAGCCTGTATTTGAGACCCGCCTGCGCCAGGTCATCAATACCACCGTCGAGGTCGATATTCCTAAGTACGCCAAGATGACCATCGCCGCCACTCAGAAACTCAAGAAATTCATGTACTACATCTCCAAGAGCGTCCCTGTCAAAATCAATTTCTCAGATATGGCCAGGAATCTGGAGCTGGACCGTGATGAACTGCCCAAATACCTGGAGTATCTGGAGAAGGCCGAGCTGGTCTCGGTCCTGCGAATGAAGGCAAACGGCGATGCCATCCTCCGCAAGATGGACAAACTCTACCTCCATAATTCCAATATGGCATATGTCCTCTCCGGCGAACAGCCCAATACCGGGAACAGTCGCGAGACCATCTTCTTCTGCTGGACAAAGCAAAAGTTCGAGACGTTGGAATCTCCAGTATCAGACTTCGAAATCGATGGAAGGACTTTCGAAGTGGGAGGCCGAAAGAAGGGAAAGAAACAGATTGAAGATGTCCAGAATGGGTTTGTGGTCAAAGACGACATAGAATACGTCCACGATAATCAGGTGCCTCTCTGGATGTTCGGGTTCCTATATTGAAATATACAGTTGCGATCTCTCCCTCGGACGTTTGTTTCCAGTCAATGGAATGACAGAAATAGGGCCACCAATAGGGTCAGAATAAGGATTCGGTGCATTTTTGGTGCATTTTTTTTGAGCCCAAAACAAGAAAAACCCCCTCTGAGTGTGTTCAGAAGGGGTTTTTAGCCAAAAATAGCGCGGAGAGAGCGAGAGCGCCCCAAGGTTTTCGAACCTTTTCGTTTTACTGGGAAATGTGCCTTGTAGATAGCCATAATCAACATTTTGGCGCAACTGCATTATTATAAGTCTGAGAGTTATTTCGCCACATCAATACGTTTTTTTCGCCTTGGTGCGTTTTTTTTGAGCAGAAAACGCACCGCTGATTCCAGTTTAAAGTCTGTGCCTATTCCCTAGACATGGTAGGAATAGACACAGACGTTTTTACCATTATTCCAAACGAATGCGGTGTAGTCATTTCCAGAAACAAGGGCGCTGGCCTTCATCGCACTTGCGAGCTTTCTGTGGGACGCTTTGTTCTTATCAAGTGTGTCAATGCTGAAATTCGTACTAAAGGTTTTTCCTGTGGGGAAAAGACCACCGTCATTTGAGATGACATATTCCTGCTGTACATAATACGGAGTGTTGACATCAGTCCCTTTGGATACTGGCAACGCCCTTGACATCTCGGTTGCCTTAATAATGACGTTACTTACGATTTGGTCGGTAGAGACATTTGAGACGGGCGCAGACTCTTCAACTACCGTGATGTCCTTGGCTACGGGTGTTGGCTTTTTGGCTACGCGCTTCTTATTCTCCTGTGTGGGGATATTAAAGAGCACCAGATAAATGATACCATTAGACACATTCGCGACACAATTGTCCTTTGAGACGACCAACGATCCTCTGCGATATAACCTTGCATATGTCTCAAAAGAGGGCATGAGTTCAGAAAGCGTATCGGCATCCTCATAACACCTTACTCTATCACCGCAAAGATTAAGAATCTTGCCATCTCGACCAAACTTGTATCGATCATAAAAGGGGGTATTAGCATCAGTCCCATCAGAGAATGATTGCTCCTTTGCCTGCTTAATCGCCTTCCTCATAAGAGAGACCCACATCTTCCGGCGTTTCATCTCATCCTTTGAGAGATCGTGGCAACTATCGTCATTGGTGGTAATAGATTCTGACCCATCACGATATTCTTCAGGGAAATGATACATTCTAACTTTAATTGAATTCAAACTCTTGTTAATGACGAGATAGTCATCTGTCGATGCCACCACCTCATGTTTCAGAAAGAGTTTTTCATACTTTTCCGTTGCAGACCGAAACGCTTCGAGGTCTGTTTTACCCATATTCCGCCAAGTCGGCTTTGAATAACCAGGGCTCGCAGAATCTCCATAAGCGAAGACTCCTTCAACATAATATGGAGCATTTACATCAATATCATCCGGCGCCGGGAGAGCTTTCAGTACTTCCAGGGCCTCATCCACAAAAGCCTGCATTCCGGGAGTCATGTTATTAGTTTCGCTGGAGTCCTGTTCTACAGTTGCCAGAGCGTCAACGACATCCTCGGATTTCGGTTCCATCTGCTTATCTACGCCATCCTTATTCTCGGTAATGATGGGATGAGAATCCCCTTCGGGAGATGAGGCCGCGGAATCATCCTCGGCGGCCTCGGAGGAGTCACCTTCCGGTGATTCCCGATTATCATTAACACCCAGATTACTCTTCGAATTCTCGGGAGAAGGAAGAGCAAGGGGGCTCTTGCCATCATTCTGACGGATGCCAGCATTCACGGATGGCGTCTGGTCATCCTTGCGGGGAGAGGAAAACATATGGCTCTCTTTCATACCCACCTTTTCAAGGCAGGCGATGATTTCCTCGCGAGTGGCATCATAACCGTTCATGGCGGTTACATAGGCACGCGTAATTTTCTCCATCTCCTCAAGGCGCTTGGTCTTGAGAAGAGGATCGATGTGAAAACCAATTGCCCAAGTAAAGGCATTTTTAGTGTTAAGAAGTTCACCATAGTTCATTGCCGCATAGTTAGCGGAGTTGGCCATTTCGGCCGGTTTCATAGATTCTTCCATGATAAATAAAATATTAAAAATTAAACAATTGTATTAAGAAAGCTGTCCCGCATATCCCGTGCGTCCCATCTGTCCCGCATTAGGGACAATAGGGACAGGTGGGACGGGCTTTTCTGATTCTTCAGGGATGGTAATGTTGGACTTCTTGGCCTGGTCAATCCTCCTCTGGACAGTACTCTTCCCCAGATTCATAGCCTCGGCAATCTGACGGACGGTCATGCCATCACGCTGCATCATGAGGATTTCCAGAATCTCACTCGCACCTTCGCCACCAGCCAGAGCATTGAGATGATCCTCTTCACGGCCGGTACCCAGCACATCAAACTTGAGGAAGCCCTCGTCCTTGTTGACATCCAGGAGTAGGACATTTTCAGCGTCGTACTGGAATTCTCCAGTGCGGACCTTGACCTGCTTGAGATAGCGGAGGTTGGAGTCGTTGGCACTGCGGGCAAGGGCGATACCTGCATCAAAGAAATTGATGAGCTTGGCAGAGCCGGCAAGATCGTTCTGGGTGATGGGCTTCCATCCACGACGCTTGGGGGTATGGGCAATGACAATGATCGTGAGGCTGTACTTCTTCTTGAGGCGGATGAGCTTCTTCATGAAGAGGCTCGCCTTCGCGCCATTCTCCTGGCCGTTGCAGATGAAGGTGATATTGTCTACCACAAAGAACTTGATGCCCTACTTGGCCGCCACCTCAATGGAGTCCAGGATCTCCTGTTCCAGGTCGGCGCCCAACATAAGCTCAGGTTCAATCTCGGCACGGGTGAAGTTGGCCGGGAACACGTGGGCCTTGCCTGATGACGTGTCGCTGTAGCGCATCTGGAACTGCTTTGAAGAGAGTTCCAAATCCACATAGAGAACCTTATCCGTCTTGGCGATATCCTCTGCAATCTGGGTGGCGAGGATGGATTCGCCGGCGGCCTGAACTTCCATGGCAAGATGGAATTCGTCCCGCTCCAAAGCATGGAGGCTGCCACGAAGGTGATCCTGAACATCCTCCAGTTGTACGCGGAGTAGGTTCCTTGCATCCCACCCTGAGAAGAACCCGGAAGGCGGTCATCCCCTACCGGGTTCTTTCGTGGGCAGGAAGAAGTAAAACCATAACGTTTTTACGCGAATAACTATCATTTTGAAAACAAATGGGGCAAAATCGCGAAAGTTTTTTGGATTTTGCCATAAATACCTTATCTTTACATAACCACATAAAAAAGCGAAGGGACCGAATCCCTTCACCCAGAAATCGATATAGCAATATGGCTCAAAAGAAACTCCTCCTGGGAGACGAAGCCCTGGCGCTGGGTGCCCTGCACGCAGGCCTGAGCGGCGTCTATGCTTATCCCGGGACCCCCTCCACCGAAATCACCGAATTCATCCAGGGGTATCCGCTCACGAAGGAACGGGGCGTGCACTGCGCCTGGTCGGTCAATGAAAAGACGGCGATGGAAGAAGCCCTCGGCATGTCCTTCGCCGGCAAGCGGACCCTCGTGTGCATGAAGCACGTGGGCATGAACGTCTGCGCGGACCCGTTCATGGGCTCCGCCGTCACCGGCGCGAACGGCGGCCTGGTCGTCGCCGCCTGCGACGACCCGTCCATGCACAGTTCCCAGAACGAGCAGGATTCCCGTTTCTGGGGCACGTTCGCCCTGGTCCCCGTCTTCGAACCTTCCTCGCAGCAGGAAGCGTACGAGATGATGCGCAGCGCCTTCGAGTATTCCGAGCGTCGCGGCATCCCGGTGCTGATGCGCCTGACCACCCGCCTGTCCCATTCCCGTGCAGCCGTCGCCTGTGTCGATGACGCCGAAGCCGTTCCCCAGAACACGCTCCGCCTGCCGGCGAACGAGCGCCAGTGGTGCACGCTTCCCGTAAACGCCCGGGTCCGCTACAAGCAACTCATCAAGGACTACGCCCAGTTCGAGGAAGACGCGGTCGCCTCTCCTTTCAACCGGCTGCAGGACGGTCCTGACAAGAGCCTGGGCATCATCGCCTGCGGCATCGGTTACAACTACCTGATGGAGAACTACCCCGACGGGTGCCCGCACCCCGTCCTCAAGATTTCCCAGTATCCTTTCCCGAAGGAACTGATCCACAAACTCGCGTCGATGTGCGACAGGATCCTCGTGCTGGAAGAGGGCCAGCCCCTGCTGGAAGAACGGATGCACGGCGTGTTCGGCAGCGATGTCCAGGTGCTCGGCCGACTGGACGGCTCCCTGCCGCGTACCGGCGAACTCTCGCCGGACTGCGTCCGGGAGGCCCTCGGCCTGCCCGCCCCCGACCTGTATCCCGCGTCCGAGGTACTCGCTCCCCGGCCGCCGGCCCTTTGCAAGGGCTGCGGTCATCGCGACCTCTTCACGGCCCTCAACGCCGTGATGAAGAAGGACTATCCCCAGGGACGCGCCTTCAGCGACATCGGCTGCTACACGCTCGGCTGGCTCCCGCCCTTCGAGGCCATCCAGACCTGCGTGGAGATGGGCGCCTCCATCACCATGGCCCAGGGCGCCGCTTTCAGCGGCCTGTGGCCGGCGGTGGCCGTCATAGGTGACTCCACCTTCACCCACAGCGGCATGACCGGCCTGCTGGATGCCGTGAATGAGAAGGCCGACGTCACCATCTGCATTTCCGACAACCTCACCACCGGCATGACGGGCGGCCAGGATTCGGCCGGAACCGGCCGCCTGGAGGCGATCTGCGAAGCCCTGGGCGTGGAGCCCAAGCACATCCGCACCTTCGTCCCGCTGCCCGCGAACTACCCGGAAATGGAACGGATCATCCGGGAAGAAATCGAATACCACGGCGTCTCGGTCATCATCAGCCGCCGCGAATGCCTCCAAACCCTCAGAAGACACGCCAAGAAATGAAACAGGACATCATACTTGCCGGCGTAGGAGGACAGGGCATCCTGTCCATCGCCACAGTCATCGGATCGGCCGCCCTGGAGCAGGGACTGTACATCAAGCAGGCCGAGGTGCACGGCATGAGCCAGCGGGGCGGCGACGTGCAGTCGCATCTCCGCCTGAGCACCGACCCCATCTACTCGGACCTCATCCCGCACGGAGGCGCAGACCTCGTCGTCTCCCTGGAGCCGATGGAGGCGCTCCGTTACCTGCCTTACCTGTCCAAGGACGGCTGGATCGTCACCAGCAGCGTCCCGTTCCAGAACATTCCGAACTATCCGGACCTGGACCGCGTCCTGGGGGCCCTCCGTGCCCTGCCCAGGACCATCGTCCTGGACGTCGAAGCCACGGCCAAGCAGGTGAACTCCGCCCGGAGCGCGAACATGGTCCTGCTCGGTGCCGCTTCCGCGGTGATGGGCCTCCTGGACCCGGACAAACTCCGGGACGGCATCCGCCGCATCTTTGCCCGCAAGGGTGACGCCATCGTGGAGGCCAACATCAAGGCGTTCGACGCCGGACTCCTCCTTTCCCAAAAAGACAGATAACCATGCAGAAAGCCATCCCAGAGGAAGTACTTCGCAGGAAGTTGGACGAGATGGGAATCGAAGACCTGTCCCGGACGACCATCCGGCAGTGCTCGATGATCGGCAGTGCGCTGGAGGAAGAGACGGGCGAGAAGTTCTCGCACCTCGAATTCGGCGTTCCGGGCATCCCGGCCTGTCCCATCGGCATTGAAGCGCAGAAGAATGCGCTGGACGCCGGCGTCCCCTCCGTCTATCCTTCCGTCCAGGGAATTCCTGAACTTAAACGCAACGCTTCACGCTTCGTCAAGGCCTTCATCGACATCGACATCGACCCGAAGGGCATCGTCCCCACCGTAGGCTCCATGCAGGGAAGCATGACCAGTATCCTGGAGTGCTCGCAGTTGCAGCCCGGCAAGGACACCATCCTGTACATCTGCCCCGGCTTCTCCGCCCATGGCCGCCAGCCCGACCTGCTGGGCATCAAAAACATCTTCTTCGACATCTACGAGTACCGCGCCGAAAAACTCCGGGACAAACTGGAAGCCTATTTCTCCCAGGGGAACATCGCCGCCATCCTGTATTCCAACCCCAACAATCCCGCGTGGATCTGCCTGACGGAAGAGGAACTGCAGATCATCGGTGAACTGGCCGACAAATACGACGTCATCGTCCTGGAAGACATGGCCTACCTGTGCATGGACTTCCGCAAGGATATGTCCGTCCCCTTCAAGCCTCCGTTCCAGAGCACCGTGGCGCGCTACACGGACAACTACATCATCCTGCTTTCCGGCTCCAAAATCTTCAGTTACGCGGGCGAACGGATTGCCGTGGTGTGCATATCCGACAAACTCTACCAGCGGGAATATCCCGCGCTCAAGGAGAAGTGGAGCATCGCCAGGTTCGGTGACAATTTCATCCTGAACTATCTGTACGTGAACACCTCCGGCGTGTCGCACTCGGCCCAGTACGCCCTGTCCGCCATGTTCGAGGCCGCCGTCGAAGGCCGGTACAATTTCGTGGAGGAACTGCGCAACTACGGCCTGCGGGCCCACCGCTCCCGCCAGATCTTCGACGCGAACGGCTTCCACCTCGTGTACGACAAGGACATCGAGCAGACCATCAGCGACGGCTTCTTCTACACGGTCGGTTACAAGGACCTGTCCAACAGCGAACTGCTGGCGTCCCTGCTGCGCTGCGGGGTGATCGCCATCCCGCTCAACACAACCGGCAGCGGCCAGAGCGGCATCCGGGTGTGTGTGTCCCGCCTGCTTTCGGAAGAGGATTTCCAGCGGCTGGACGACCATCTCAAACTGTTTGTGCGACTGGTGGACGGAAAATCATGAAATACGTAAGTGCCGACGAAGCCGTTTCGCTCGTCAGAAGCGGCGACACCATCTACTGCCAGGGCGGCGCCTCCGTGCCCGTGCTCCTGCAGGAAGCCCTGGCCCGGCGCCATGCCGAACTCCGGGATGTCACCATCACCTCCGGATTCAACGTCCACAAGGACCCGGCGCCTTTCTGCAAACCCGAATACAAGGACTCGTTCCTGGTGAACAGCGTCTTCATCAGCGCCGACCAGCGCGCCCATGTGGCTGCGGGCTACGGGTCCATGACGCCCCTGTTCCTGGGCGAAGTGCCCGGCATGTTCCGTCGCGGGGAGTTCCCCGTGGACGTGGCGTTCATCGTCTGTTCCCCGCCCGATGAGAACGGATACTGCAGTTTCGGCATCTCCGCCGACATCGCGGTCGCAGCGGCCGAGGTCGCGCGGGTGGTCATCGCCGAAGTCAGCCCCAACATCCCGTACCTGTACGGGGACTGCCTCATCCATGAGAGCAAGATTACGGCGGCGGTCCTGTGCGACGTAGCCCCCTTCGCCATGACGTTCGGGGAGCCTACCCCCATCGAGGCGGCCATCGGCGCCAACGTCGCGTCCCAGATTCCGGACGGCGCCTGCCTGCAGATCGGCGTAGGCGGCATTCCGAACGCCGTCCTCAACGGGATCAAGCACCACCAGCACCTGGGCCTCCACACGGAGGCGATGACCGACGGCGTAATCCGCCTGATGAAAGAGGGAGTCATCGACAACACCCTCAAGAAAGTGCATCCGGGCGTGAGCGTGGCGGCCCTGGCCATCGGCTCCAAGGAAATGTACGCATACATCGACCACAACCGTACGATGGAGTTCTACGACGTCGCCTACACGAACAATCCGTTCCTGATCGCCCAGAACCCCCGGGCCTGCGCCATCAACTCCGCCATCGAGATCGACCTCACGGGACAGATCTGCGCCGATTCCATCGGCACGACCATCTTCTCCAGCGTGGGAGGCCAGCACGACTTCATGTACGGATGCTCCCTGGCGGAAGGCGGCCGGACGTTCATCGCCATGCCTTCGCGGACGGCCAAGGGAAAAGCGAAGATTGTGCCGACACTCACTCCCGGGGCGGGGGTCGTCACCACCCGCTTCCAAACCCAGTACGTTGCGACTGAGTACGGGATTGTGTACCTGCACAATCTCAATCTGGCCCAAAGAGCCAAAGCGCTCATATCCATTGCCCATCCCGACGACCGGGAAGCCCTGGACCGGGCCGCGTTCGAGCGCTTCGGCTACAGTTACGCGCGGCTGCGCTAGACTTCGCGGATAATCTCCATGCCCATCCTGATGGCCTCTTCGTTCATCGGGATGAGGTGGTGATGCCGCTCGGGCAAGGTCTTGCGCAAGGCCTTCAGCACGCTGTCCACGGTCACGATGGGATGGATCTTCAGCAGGCCGCCGAGGATCATCATGTTGAACACCTTGATCATGTTCATCTCCGCCGCCTTGTCCATGGCATCGATCCGATACACGTGGATGTCCTTGCGGGTAGGCGGTGTGTTGATGCCGTAACCGTCATAGATCAGCGAACCGCCGGGCTTCACCTTGCTCTCGAACTTCTCGAGCGAGGGCTGGTTGAGGACGATCGCGGTATCGTAGGAACTGAGGATCGGGGAGGAGACGGGCTCGTCGCTCACGATGACGGTCACGTTGGCCGTACCGCCGCGCTGCTCGGGGCCATACGCCGGCATCCAGGTCACTTCCTTGTCTTCCATGAGGCCGGAATAGGCGAGGATCTTGCCCATGGACAGGACACCCTGTCCGCCGAATCCGGATATGATGATTTCGTGTGTCATATAGCCTTGGGTTTATTTGCCGTTGTCTTTGAGATCGCCGAGGGGATAGTAGGGAACCATGTTCTCCTCCATCCACTGGTTGGCCTTGACCGGGGACATCCGCCAGTTCGTGTTGCAGGTGGACACGATCTCCACGAGGTTGGAGCCCTTGCCCTGCATCGAATACTCGAAAGCCTTGCGGATGGCGTTCTTGGCCTTGCGGATGGCGGCTACGGTGTGCACCGTCTGGCGGGTGACGTAGCACGTGCCTTCCAGTTGGGCGGCGATGTCCGCCATCTTGAGGGGATACCCGTGGAGTTTGGGGTCGCGGCCGTAGGGGCAGGTGACCGTCTTCATGCCCAGCAGGGTGGTCGGGGCCATCTGGCCGCCGGTCATGCCGTAGATGGCGTTGTTGATGAAGATGATGGTGATGTTCTCGCCGCGGTTGAGGGCATGGATCGTCTCCGCGGTGCCGATGCACGCGAGGTCACCGTCACCCTGGTAGGTGAACACCAGGCGGTCCGGCCACAGGCGCTTGACGGCCGAGGCGAGGGCCGGGGCGCGTCCATGGGCGGCTTCCTGCCAGTCCACGTCAATGTATTTGTATGCGAACACGGCACATCCCACGGGCGAGATGGCAATGGTCTTTTCCGTCATGCCCATTTCGGCGACGACCTCCGACACCAACTTGTGAACCACGCCATGGCTGCAGCCCGGGCAGTAGTGCATGGGCACGTCATTGAGCAGTTCGGGTTTGCGATAGACCAGGTTCTCAGCCTGGATGATTTCTTCTCTAGTCATAAGTCGAAGTGCTTTAACAGGTCATTTTCTTGATTTCTTCCACCACTTCCTCGGGTTCGGGGATGATACCGCCCAGCCGGCCGTACCACTTCACCGGAACCTTGCATTCGACGGCCAGGCGGATGTCTTCGACCATCTGGCCGGCGTTGATCTCCAGGGAGAGGATGCCCTTCACCTGCTTGCCCAGTTCGGCGATCCGGCCGTACGGGAAAGGCCACAGGGTGATGGGACGGAGCAGGCCCACCTTGATGCCTTGCTCGCGGGCGATCGCGATCACCTTCTTGGCGATACGGGCGGCGGAACCGAAAGCGACGATCAAGTACTCCGCGTCTTCGGTCTTATAGTCTTCGTAGCGGACTTCCTTCTCCTCGATCACGCGATACTTCGCCTGGATGCGGAGGTTGTTCAGCTCCATCTCCTCCGAACGGAGTTCCAGGGAGGTGATGATGTTGGGCTTGCGCATGCCGATGCGGCCGGTCGTGGCCCAGGGGCACTCCTTCGCGATCTCCTCCGTCGTGCGGCGGGGCTTGAACGG
>JAEEGI010019691.1_pt1 | contig 13583 bp, 6 predicted proteins | sample 8958751 | NCBI WGS metagenome assembly JAEEGI01 (sample SAMN16246545, study PRJNA631951) | gut metagenome | biome: gut microbiome; feature: rumen; material: KS-attached | host: Bos | place: Iran: Karaj | collected 2018-10
AAATATTTTTATAAAGATAAATTTAGATTATTTTAAATATAATAAAAAATAATAGAGAAATATTCTTCTAAAAATTTTAAATTAGAAATATCAGAAATTATAAATAATAACAATAAATAGATAAATGTTTAAAATTTAAAAAAATATTTTATTAAAATAAATTAGTTAAGACCCCATATTTCAGGAATAAAAGAAAGAAAGAATTTTGCCTTATCATAGGGAAGTAAAGCATACATATCTCTATGTAAATCAATAAATTCTTTTTCATTAATAGTAAAACCACCAACAGCAGCAAAATTAATTCCTGGTTCAAATTTATTTTTTACAATTTATATATTTCCAAACATCATTTATTTCTATAAATTTGTCTATTATATCTCATTTGATTAATCATTTTGCTCCTACATATTAATACTTGTATCTGCCATTGGTTTATTATATTATTATTATTTCTTTTATAATAATTAAGACCAAAATTTTTATCATATTTTTTTTAAATTTAATATTGATTTTAATATTTGTAATATGTTTCATAATTAAAAAAAAAAGTTGAATTTTTTAAGATTCTTTTTCTATAATTTTTAAATTGTAATATTTGTCATATTCTGAAGTATAAAAATATATTTATAAAATAATAAATAAGGAATTGATGATAATCTTTTATCTTGAATCATTAATTGTAGATTTGAAAAATCTTCATAAAATGAATCACTAAAATATGGTAATTCATTTTCAATTATTTTTATGTTATCAAAATAATTGTCAACATCAAATCCTAAGTTTTGTATTTCATATTCATTATCATTAATTTGTATATTAAATTCTTCTTCATTTTCAAATAATTCTTCAATTGAATTTTTATTATGTTTTACAATATTTTCAATTATTTCAAAATTATAAAATATATTATAACAAATACAAGAAAGTATATAAACTTCATTAAGGTATTTATTTTTATTTTCTAAATTATTTATTAATATTATTTTTGAATAAAAGTTATTTATTCTTGTATTTAATTCATTAAAAAAAATATTCCTTTTATGATTGAAATTAGTGGTGAATAATTTTTCATTAAAATTAGAAATTAGTAAATCTTCCAATTTATTAGTATTATATTTGAATAATATATTATAAATAGAATTAATAAATTCTATTAATAATGGAGTTAAAAGTATAATATTTTTAAGAAACAATAATTGATCTTTTGATAAAATTTCATTGGATTTATTTATAAAATTATATATTATATTCTTATAATCCAAAGTTAATTTTTTCTGATTTTTTGAAAATTTATCAATTGTTTTTTCAAGATTATTTAAATATTCATTGATTTTTTTATCTAATTCAATTATAATTGGATTATCTCTTTTATACTTTTCTTTATGCATTGCTTTTTGAATAATTCTATTAGAATAACAAAAATCTTGATATATTTCATCATATGTTACATTTTCATTTTTTATATTTTTCTGACTTTTGTATTCTACCTTCTTTATATTTTCAACTATTTTTTCATCCCAAATTAATAAAAATTGCTCCATTGATAAATCAGTTATATTTAATGATTCAAATAATTGTTTATCATGTTTTGAAAAAATAATTACATTTACCAAATTAGGGTTTAGATTATAAGATTTAGAAAATTTAACTAAATTTATTTTATAACCATTTGGATATTTACTTAAAATTGCTTTTCCTTTTAAAATATAATTATTTGAATCTTTAGGATTATTATTTGGAGATATTTTAACAAAAATATATCCAGAATTTAATTTTCCATATTCATCTAGCACTCCTCTTAATACTAATGAATTTTTAATATATAGAATTCCTTCTTCAATTCTAATTTTTTTATTTAAATTAAATAGTGCTTCATGTATTTTGATTGTAAATTCATCTTTGAAAAAATTTTTTTTTTTAAAACATTTTATTAAATCTTCCATCCAATTATCATCAAAAGGGAAAAATGAAAAAATATAATCTAATTTTTTTATATATTTTTCCAAAATTTCCACAAAAAATTTAATTTCGTATTCATTTTGATTAAATAATGCTCTTAAATATTTGTAATTTAATAATATTTTTTTTGGTCTTGACAATTCATATATAACCAAATTTTTTGGGATTAAAGAAGAAAAATAATTAGATTTATCAATAGTAATATAATCTTTATCTGAAATGATTGTACTCCAAATACCAAAAAATCCATTAAATAACATAATAGCAAAACTAGTTCTTTGATTTATGTTTTTTGATATTTCATTTAATAATTTTTTTGAAATTTTATTACAACAAATTTGTGATATTTCATTTGGATTATTTTTAGACTCTTTTTTTTTTCTCATTTTTTCTAAAGGAATTCGATAATTAATAGGTATTATAGAATTAAAAAAAATATAAAATTTCTTTTTAAACTCTAATAATTTCCCTGATTCATTTATTTGAAGAATATTATAATTTTTAGTATCAGAATTTATAAAATAACAAGATAAATCTAAATATTGGGATTCTGAATATCCTATAAATTTAAATATATTATTTGGTCCAATTCCTCTTTTTAAAATAAATATAACATAAGCTTCAGCAAATTTATCTCTTAGATAAAAACTCTCATAATTATTATTTCCTCTAAATTTTAAATTGACTAAATCTTTTTTATCAATTAAATTTAGATGATTTTGGAGGTTGACACTAACAATAGGAATAAAACAACTAAAATAATCAACCGTCAAATTTTGAATTTTTATATTAAAAATATGTTCTTTAATTTCTGAATCAAATTTTTCTTTTATATATTTAAATAATTCATCGTAATTCATTTTATAATCTTGAATATTTTCTTTAAAAGTTTCTAAACATAAATAATATATTATTGAGTAAAATTTATTTATTTTTTTTAAAAATTCCAATATTTCTTCTTTGTACTTTAATAACATTTTTATCAAACCATAATAAGTAATAATTTTATAACAAATTAAAGATAATAAAATCCAAATGAAATCAATTCTTAAATTAGGATAATTTTCCATAATAACTTCTGAAAAAGTTTTATATTTAACATTTATTTCATTATTATGTGAATAAGTTTGACTATTTAAAAACCATTTGTCTTTGATAGAATCAAAAAATAATAAATTTTGCAAAGTTTCAATTCTTATTTTAACTTTTAAAACTAAATGATTAAATTTTAAATTATCAAAATCATCTTGAAAATTTTTAAAAATAAATAAATTAAATTTATAAGTCATATCTTTTTTTTGGGATTTAAAAGTATAATCCCCACGAAAATCAATTTTTTTTAGATAGAAAAAAATTTCAGAATGAGCGAAATTATTTTTCAAAAAATTTTTATAAGAAGTCATATGAAATAAATGAATAATATCATTAATAGAAAAATTAAAATAAATCATAAATTTCCATTTTGAAGTAGGAAAAAAATTTCTGTTTTTTAAATCTTTTTTTTCAAAAAATTTTAATTCATTTTTTAAAGGATTAATTAATTCAATTACTGAATTTGAAGGTAGTTCATAATTTAAATAAAATTTTTTAGCTTCATTATTAAATTCAAATACTGCATTATTAGAAGAAATTCTTAAATCATATAATGAATAATAGTTTAAAAAACTTTTACTTTTCCCATACTCAAATCTTTCCAAAGAATAAAATTTAAATGCAGTTTTTTTTTCTTCGAAAGGGTTCATTTTTAAAAAAATAGAAAATAAAAATAAAAATAAAACAAATAATTAAATAAAAATAATTAATAAATATTAATTAAATTAATGGAAGTGGCAATACCATATTTTTATAGTGAAAAAATTTTAGTGGATATGTGTAAAAAAAATTCATATTATGCTATTTGTAAGGAATTTAATCAAGAAAATGAAAATAAAGAAATTCCAGAAAAATTTAATTTTATTAAAAAATTTCCAAATTACTTTTCATTTGTTCAAAATATAGATAATATAGCCACAAAGCAATTACAAGATAAATTAGTATATAAAAACTTTAATATAAATTTAGAAATAAGGAAAATTTTATTATACCACACATCACTTTATTTAGAAGAATTAGATAGAATTATGGTTGAAGAATGGTTTAAATTAAGATTAAATACAAAAATGCATTCTAGTATTTTTTTTCATTTAGTTGAAACAAATATGCCAAAATTAATTTGTGAATATGATAAAAATATTTTATATTGGACTATTTTATTTCATGATTCAGGAAAACATCTATCAATGAATCCTTATATTAAAGAAGATTACACTGGAATGCTTATAGATAGAACTCATCCTTTAAAAAGTGTTATTGTTTTTATTAATACCTTTTTAAAAAATAATTTTATTTTTTTTGAAAATGAAGAACAAAAAAAAGAATTTTTAAATATTTTTAAAAATTTCTGTGAAATAATATTTAATTCTTATTCTTATGAATATATTGCTTTTTTAGACAGAAATTACTATAATATGAGTTTGAATAAAATTGATGAAATGGATAAATTTATAATATTTTTAAAAGAAATGAAAAATAATAAATGGATATATGATATCTTTGTTTTAATATTATTCCATCAAAGTCTTCCAAATAATGATTATAATATGAATAAGCCATTATTACCTGAAATATATATAAAAAAATATTTTGATAAAAGATTAATTGAATTAATGAGAATTGTTATGGTTTATGATTCTTGCTCACATTCACTTTTTATAGGAGGAATATGGGTTAAAGAAATAAACAAACATATTAATATTTTAAGGAAATTATTTAATTAAAAAATATATTTAAATATTAATTTCTTATTTGAAATTGCCATTCTTCAAAATTGAGTTCTGAAGGATAATCCCAAATTATTATTCTTCCATCTGCAGAAAATGATAGGAAAGAATTCCCATAATTTAATATTCCATTAATCAAAGCATTATGTGTAAATTCATAAATATAGATAACTTCAAATTTTTCTCTATTTTTACAGTAAAATCTTATTTTATAATTTTCTTCATCTTCATCGCTTAAATTTTCTCCTGTTATTAATATAATTTTATTTTTTATTTTTGTAACACAAATACAATAACATTCATAATCAATATTTTCTATTTTTAATTCTTGTGTTACTTTTTCTTGATTTTTATCAACACAAATAATAATAATATTTTTATAACCACAAATTACTTTAATTGAATCTTCTGTTTTTTCAAATATTTGTAAAGAATTTTCATAAGCTTCTTCATCACAAATTTTTTTTTTTTCAAAATCACTATTCCATAAATAAGTTCCAGTTTTTCCAGAAGCAAATAAAAATTTAAAATCTTGAATATAAAGAATAGCATATATAGGGAATAGATTATCCATTTCTGATTTTTTGTTTTCTTCAATTGTAAATTCTTTAATAGCTGAATAATTTTGTTCAATATCAGTTATTTTAATGTAACCATCTAAAGAACAAGTATAAAGATTTTTATCACATAATATGATTTTTTGAATTCTATCATTATGAATGTGTTTACTGAATATTCTTTCTTTTTCATCAAATAATTCTTTTTCAAAGGTAATTTTATTTTTATTTAAAATATATTTTTTCTTTTCTTTCCATAATTGAACATGACCAAATATTGAACCTGTATAAAAACTTACTTGGTCAATTATATAAATTGAAGAAACTATAAATTCTTGTCCCATTTCTTTTTTATCCATTAATTTAAATGTTGTATCCCATATTGTTAAATTTCCATCACATGAAGCAACAACAATATTTCCTGATTGAAAAATTCCAACAGCAGTAATTTCTTCTTGATGATATTTAATTTCATTTCTTTTATTTAATTTTTTTTTTATATTATCAATGTCTTTTAAAACTGAATTCAGTTTTTTTAAATTAGGGTTTGAATTGTTATCTTCCATAACTCTTATTTATTCTTATAAATAACAAAATCACTTTTTTAATCAAAAAAATAAATATTTAAATAAAAAATTAAAACAATTAAAAAAACCTTAATTCCAAATTTTAATGGTATTATCAGCAGAACCTGAAATTAATCTTCCATCTTTTAATTGGCAAAGAGCAAAAACACTATTTTTATGTCCATTTATAACTTGAACACAAACATAATCTTTGATATCCCACAATCTAATAGTACAATCACAAGATCCAGAAGCTAATCTAGTATCTTTTAATTGTATCATAGAAATAATACCATCAGTATGACCAATTAAATTATTAATTAATTTAATTTCATTTCCTTTCATTTCTGGATTATAATTGTAATTTAATATTTTTATTGTCTTATCTATTGAAGCTGAAGCAAATTCTCCTTTTTTATTCTTTAATGCTACTACACTATGAACTTCATCTTTATGTCCTTTATATGTAATTAAACATTTATTTTTTTGTAAATCCCATATTTTTACCATTTTATCTGCAGATGCTGTTATTAATATATTTGGATATAATTCATCTAATGAAAATATTGTGTTTTCATGTCCTTTTAAGATTTTTATTATTTTTAAATTTGAATTGATTATTTTTATTGTTTCATCTCTTCCACAATATGCTATATTATTATTCGATAGTTTTTTCATACAATGAACAAATATTGCTTTTGAAAATATTGATTTTATTTTGTTATATTGAGTTTCTGGAATTTTTTCAGGACCATAAATTGGATATTTTTGCTCTATTTTTCCATTTGGATAATATGTACTTATATTATTATTATGTATTTCTTTTTGTTCACCTTCATTAACATTAATATGATAATCATTAACATCCCATTCAATTATTTGATCATCTCTTCCTCCTGATAATAATTTATTTTCATGTATATTTAATAAAGAAAAAATATAATCAGTATGACCTTTCATCGTTGATATACATTTATACTTTTTTTCTTCTTCATCTAAAGATAACACATTCCATATTTTAATAAATTGATCTTGAGAGCCTGAAGCTAAGAAACCTGAATCTATTTGAGTTAAACATGTTACTGTGTTTAAATGACCTTCTAATACTCCTAAACATAACATATTATAGTGAACAAAATTAAATTTATAATTTAAATGATTTTGATTTGAAAATTCATTTATTATTTTATCTATTTTTTCTAAATTTGATAAGTCTTCTGGGATAAATGTTATTCCTTTGAAATCTTTTTTTATTTTTTTAATTAATTTATATCTATTTACACTTATTTTTTTATTTTCTTTTGTATCATTATAATAAATTTTATATATATTTAATAGAGTATCAAACATAGAATCAATATTATTTAAACTTTCTAAATATTGTTTTCTATAATTATCATTCAATTCATTTAATTTTTTAGTTAAATTTTCTATAATTTCTAATTTTTTATTATTTTCAATATCTGCAAAAGACTTAAATTCATTTTTAATATTAAATATTTCTTTTTCAAACTCTTCATAAGTATCAAAAGTAAAATTAGGTCTTCTAACAATTCTTTTTCTAAAATATTCTTCTAATGAAACAATATTATGTCCATCTTTTTCATCATGTCTATTTTCAGTAATACATTTTTGGCAAAATTCAATTTTACATTTTTTACAATAAGAAATAGCTTTATTTCCAAAATGAACATTACAAGTAATTTCATTATTATCATCTTTATATTTTGAGAAATTATAAGAAAAAAAATTATTTAATTCTTTATATGAAAATTCTAAATTTCCTTTATTACAAGTACAAGGGATTGTAACTTTACTTTTATTTTCTAAACATGATAATTCATCTATTAAAAGAAGACGACTTATACATGTATAACATATTATATGTCTGCATGAAAATACTTGAAATGAGTTATATTGAACATTTATTTTGCATATATAACATTGTCCATATGATACTTGAGATATGTCTTCATCTTTTTTTTCTTCTTCAACTTTTTCTACTTCTTCGTGTATATTTTCATCTGACATTTATTTAAATATTATTTATGGATTTTATTTATTTTTTTCTATTGAAATTTTTCTATATGAATCTTTTTTGTAATGGGATAAATAAAGACTTTCAGTTTGTTGTTTTCTTATAGGAAAAAATAAAGAAAGAAAAGAATTTTGATATTACTCTTTTATTCATATAATGACATTAAAAATTCAAATTTTTTTTTTTGTGATAAATTCTTTGGAATAAAAAATAATTCAATAATTTCACAAAAAAATGAAATAATCATATATTTAGTGAAAATAAAATAGATAATATATGCATTTAAAGAAATAAATAAATAAGATAAATTCTAGGGAAAAAATACAACCAAAAAGATAATAAATATATATCAAAACCGAAAAATAAAATATAATTAATACATTTTTAATATTAAATTGTAGTAATAAATAAATAATATTCTAAATTTAATGTATGATTAATAATTAAAGTTGAAATTTATATGTGAGTATATAAATAATAGGGTGTTTCAAACAAGAAAAAATGAATTTTCAATAACAATATTTTTTACACACAATCACAAGAAATATTTCACCAAAGAAAATATTATTAGGTGAATTTAATTTTTATTTTTCATACATAAAACAGAAGAAAATTCAAATGAAAAAATTTTCTTTTATTAAGAATATATAAATCTTTTAATATTTAATAAAGATATTAATAAATGATTTAGATGAATTATATATTTTAATAATAATAAGAAAAGATTAGATAAATTAGTATATGCTTAATAAACTGATATACAATAAATGTGATATATAATTATTCCTGGATAAAATATATTCTAAATGCTCATAAAAAAATTACTTTTCCTTGGATTTGGAGATTTATATTCTTATAATCGAGTGAAAATAACAAAAATCAAAAAATCAAATTAATATTATTTAGATATAATAAATAATAATTATGATATTGATTATTATAATGATATTTATAAAAATTTTTAAAAAAAGAAATTATAAAGAATATAATCGATAGAATTGAAATGATTTTAAATTAATTGTTTCTAATTCTTAATCAAAATTTTTAAGCTGTTAATTCTAATCCTAAAAATAATTGTTTTATATTCTTCTTTAAAAAAGTTTTTAGAAATAATTCTGATTATTATTTCTATTCATACTTATTTTTCTTATATTTAAATTACACATGTTTATAATTATAAAAAAATTTAAATTTATTATATAATATTTAAAAATATATTTCTGCATTTAATAAATTATGATAAAAACTACTTTATAAAAAACCATATTAATAAAGACAAATATATAAACTATAAATCATATTAATTATCCAATTTACTAAAATTTAAAATTTTTTTCTTGATTTTCCTTGCTCAAATTCTTTATTAATTTTTTTACCAACTTTCCCATTTAAAGGAGTAAATTTATTACTATTTACAGTTTGATTGCTTTTATAATTAGATAATTCTCTTAGTTTATTAGCACTTCTTTTTTTATTAGTATTATTATTTTTCCCTATACTTTTCGAATTAGAACCATTAAAATTATGAATATTATTCGTTAAATTTGAATGAGTCTTTAAAAAACCTTTAGATTTATTTTGAGAAGGATTAGAAATATAACTTGTTTCATTACTAGATTCATTTTCTTCATTATTATTTTTAAATTGAACTTCAGGAGTATTTTTTTTGAAATTAACTAAATTTTGTTTATTTTGGGGATTAGGCTGAAAAACAAAATTCATATTTTTAACAGAATTTCTAGAAGAAGTGCTTACTTTTTTAAAAGTTTCATTTTCATTATTATTTAATTTAAGAAATAAATCACTATTAATACCATTATTATTTTTATTCTTGATTTTATAACTAAAAATTTTTTTAAAATTTGGAAAGAAAATAAAGGAAGTTAACAAAGCTTTAAATTGATTAATTTTATCACATTTTTCATATTCATCAACAAGAGTTAAAGGTATTTGTCCTTTTTCACTTCTAGTTATCCAAGGATGTTTTAAAGCTTTAAAAGTACTATATCTAAAGAAAGGTTCAAATTTACATAATTTTAAAAATAAATTTCTAGCTAATAAAGGCATATAATGAGGAAAATCAAAATTTTCATTATTTGATTTTAAAGCATATAATTCTTTAATATATTCATCATTTGACATTTTTTTTCTATAAATTGGATGTTTACCTCCAGAAGCTAAAACATATAAAATTACTCCAATAGAAAATAAATCTACTAAATAATCATATTTTCTTTTTTCTATTATTTCAGGAGCCATATATAATGTTGTTCCACAAGTACCTTGAATTAATTTTTCTAATACATTATTATCTAAATGATAAGCTAAACCAAAATCACATAAAATTATTGATTCTAAAACATCTCTTTTTTTAAACATTATATTTTCTGGTTTTAAATCTCTATGAATTATACTATTTTGATGAAGAAATTCAACTGCTTCTAAAATTCCTTTTATTATTATTGAACATTCAGAATCTGTAAATAAATAATCTTGTTTTTTATTATTATATCTTCTTATTATTAAATCTTTTAATGACCCTCCTTCTATTAATTCCATAAATATAAAAAAATATTTTGGAGTATCTAAAACTTCATAAACATTTAATATTCTTGGATTAGATAATTTTTTTAATATATTTACTTCATTATTTAAATCAAAAATATTATTTTCTATTTTATCTACAATTTTAATAGCTAATTTTTCATTAGTTTCTAAATCAATTGCACTTATTACTAAACCAAAAGAACCTTGACCAATAATTTCAATTGGATAATATGCTTTAATAAATTCAATTGAATATCCATTTGGAAATTCAAGTTTTAAATTATTAAACTTTATATGAAATTTATTATTATTTAATTTATCAAAATTTATGTTATCTTTCGTGTTTATATTTTTTAATATTTGAGATACTTTTATACTATCTGCTCTTTGATATGTCATTTCTCTTGGATCTTTTATATTTTTTTCATATATAAATCTTTCTAAAGGAACTTTTGGAATTGAACGATTTTTTGAAAGAGAATCTGCTATATCTATTATATCTAAAACATTATCTTTTTTATATTTTTCTGTTATTTTTTTAAAGCGACTTCTCTTTGGTTGAATTTCCATTATTATAAATTTAGTTTTAATTATTGTTTATTTTAATTTTTTTTTATTATTTTTTGTTTTTAAATATATTTATTATTTTTTAATTTGTTAATTGATATAATTTTTTATTAGAAAAATAATACTTATATTATAATAATAAATTAGAAATTATTCCAATAAAAAAAAATAATTAAAATTAACATATTAAAATTTACTTTCCATGAAATTTATCTTTACCATTTATAAAAAATGATAATAAAATATAGAATAAATAATAAAATATTAATCTTTAAGTTTCATAAATATATCATTTAAATCTTTTCTTAAAATACTTGTATTATTATGTAAGAAAAAATCTTTATTAACTTCAAAACATTGTGAATAAAATTTTTTATGATTAGCATAAATTAAAGTATTTTTAACATTTCTACTTTTATTATTTTTATTAATTTTTTTAAATTCTTCTAATTTAGCTTTAAGTTTATTATTATCATGATCAAAAGGAGTTTGAATAAATTTAGATTTAAAAGAAGAAGGTTTATTAATATTTTTATAAACAGTATAAGTTAATTTAAATTTAGGAGAATTAAACTTTTTTTTTTCTTTATAAGAATCAGGAGATTTAAATTCATTAATTTTCATAATTTTAGAATAAGGAGAAGCAGATTTTAATCTTGATTTATTTGAATATTCTGTACTTGGAAGAGATGTTGAAATTTTATAATTAGGTTCTGTTTTTAAATGTATTACTTTTTTAATATATAATTTCTTTACTTTTACATTATTTGTTTGACTTTTTATTTTATCTATTTTTTCTAATTTTTCTATCATTTTTCCTTTATTTATTTTTATTTTATTAAGAATTATTGATTTAAATGGATTTTGATTTCTTTCTAATTTTCTATTTACTTTTTTTAATTCATTTATTCTGTTTTGATAAAAAGCAATTTTTGGTTGAGTTTCTCGAATAAAATTATTCATAAATTTTTTATTAACAATTCCTGCAAATTCATCAATAGGAATAACTAAAATTTGTGAATTATCAACAATACTTTGTAAATTAAATAAATATGTTGATAATTTATTTATATATTCTATATCTCCTATTATTTCTCCTGTTCCATTATTCAATAATTTATATTCAAAATTTTCTTTATATACATCATTTATTTCAAAATTTAAAATTTTTGCTGTATTTCCACTTGAAATTATTTTTTTATTCTCAAATGAATTTAAATCATATTCATTCATAAATTTTACATTTGAATTAAAAAATAATTGAAAACTCCCATTTCTAATAATAAAAATATTTTCAAATTTTTCTCCTCTTTTACAAACAAAATCTTTTTTCTTATATCTTTTTTTTTTAATTTTATCATAAAAAAGAAGTAAAAAATCATTATTCATTTTCTCAAAAATTTTCAAACTGGATAATAAACCTAAAACATCAGTTTTTTCTAAAATTTCAGTTTTTTCAAAAATTAAAGAATATTCATTTAAAGAAATTTCTCCGATAACACAAATATTAGTAGTAACCTCACTTAAAACTTCTCTTTTTTGTTTTTTAATATCTTGCATTCCATATTGATTACCTTTATTAACATAATAATCAGGAGTTTTATTAATTTGGGCAGAAAGATAATTTTTAAAAGCATAAACAATTTTATCAATAAATTTTAATCTATTTGGATTATAAATTCCTGATTTTCTAAAACCATATTTTTTTGGTGGTTTATAAACAATAAATTTTCCTTCTATTACAAAACACATTGATGATATTAAATCTTTATATTTATATACATAATCTCCTAATTTTAATACTCTAAATTCTATTCTTTGTACTATTGTTTTTAACATTAAATCTCCATTTGAATTTGAATCGAGTAAATTTAAAAAAAAAGGTAATTCTTCAAATATATTGTATAATATTTCATTGTCTGTATTTGTTCTTTGACATGCACGCTTTTTATATATTTTTAATAATTTTTCATTTATTGTTATTTTTTCTTCTTTATATGGACGAGATATCATTAAATTTTGAAACACATTCATTTCTTATAAATTTTTTTTTTATTATTAAATTTTTATATTTGGGTTTTTATTTTACTTTAATTAAAAAATAATTTCTTGTTTTCTTCAGTTAGTTATATCTTTTTGATAAAGTAAAAAATATAATAATAAAATCTTATTGAAATTTTTTCAATGTGATGAAAATAAATTTTTTAAAGATTAAATCTTTTTAAAATTTTGTTTTTAATGTTTTGAAAAGTTAAATATATTTATATCAAATTATACTTCACATATTTCAAAATGTTTAAATTTATATATATTATTTTAAAGGTTTTTTAGTTAAAAATAAATTACAAATCTTCAATTATTAAAAACTATATATTATTATTTTAAATCTTATTTTTATTCTTATTTTTTTTCTTTTGACATATTTTCATTTATATAATAAAACTTATAAACTTATATAATAATTTACTCAAATTATTTTTTTTCATATATTAAAAAATATGTTTTTTAATTTAAATTTAATTTAAATTTT
>JAEEGI010019695.1_pt1 | contig 13581 bp, 9 predicted proteins | sample 8958751 | NCBI WGS metagenome assembly JAEEGI01 (sample SAMN16246545, study PRJNA631951) | gut metagenome | biome: gut microbiome; feature: rumen; material: KS-attached | host: Bos | place: Iran: Karaj | collected 2018-10
TAGATATGATTTTATTTAAATTAGCAGAAAATATAACTTATTTAGAATTACCAAAAGGTTCTACATTAAAAAAATTAGGAGATGAAGATTCATTTTTTTATATATTATTAAAAGGAAAAGTTGCTCAATTATCAATAAGATATTCTAAAATATTTTTATCTATAAAAGAATATTTTATTCATTTAATGAAATTACAAATATTACAAGAAAATTTTTTATTAAGAGAATGCTTAACAAAAAATAAAAAAATTTGTAATATACCAAGTGATCCAATCACATATTGTAAAAATTTAAAAGAATTTAAATTTGAGAAGTACTTCAATAAACTTAAAAAAAGTATTATTTCAAATGAATGGTTTCGTCATTATGATATTAATGAATTTTTAAAATTAATTAATTTTAAGAAAAAAATTAAAAATGTAAAAACAGAAAAAGATATTAGTAAAGAACCTGAATATTCCTTTATTATTCCAGAATATGTTTTCAGTAAATTTATAAATAATGGTTATTTTATTGATACTTTAACAGAACCAAAACATGTTAAAGAATTATATTCTTATATTACAGTTAAAAGAAGTAAATTTGGTTGTTTAGATAAATATAATATAAAAAATTTAGATTATTATAAAACAATTCATAGTAATCAAAAAGAGTATTTAGAAAATTTATTTAAAGATTTATTTATTTTTCAAGGAGTAAATACTAATTTTATTATGGATAATTTTTCTTCCTTTTTTGAATATAAATTAGTAAAAAAAGGTGATTTTATTATCAAACAAGATTCACCTCATTATGGGATTTTCTTAATCAAGAATGGAAAATTTGAAGTTAAAACAAGAAGAACAATAAATGAAATTGATTATATAATTCATAGTTTAAATCATAGTTTAGATAATTTTCATAATTATATATCAGATTTTAAATGTAAAACTAGTGAAAAAGATAAAAAAATAAATTTTTCAAATAAAAATATTTCAAATCCTATATTTAGTTCTTCTGAATTTATTTCTTTGTTAAATAAAAAAAAGGATTTTTTTTTAATTTTTGTTGAAAAAAAACAAATTATTGGTTTTAATGAATTTTATGATTATAAAAGTGGAAATAATTTATTTAATGTAGAATGTGTTTCTGAAGAAGGGGAAATTTTTTTTGTTCCTAATACAATAGTAAATTCTTTGATAAATTCTTATGAAATTATTCATCATAAAATTGCATTAAGAGTTGAAGAAAGAGCTAAATATTTTATTGAAAATTTAATTAGACAAAAGGAAAAATTTGAAAAAGAAACTGGAGAATTATTAAGACAAAAATTTGCTAAAACACCAATTCTTACATTTAGAATTTTTTCTGGAGTTAATAAAATAAATAAAAGTATTAATTCAAAATTTAGATTAAATACTCGATATTATGATAAAAAAAAAAATAATAATGAATTATTAACTTCAAATAGAAAAATTAAAGACAGAATGGAACAAGTTTCTTTAAATTTTAATAATTTTAATAATATTTATTTAGATGATATTAATAATAAATCAACTATAAATAGTAATAATCATAAATTATTAAATATTACTGATTTGATTAAAAAAAAAAAATAAAACATTAAGATTAATGTCCTCAAAAGAAAAAAGTTATTTTAAAATTGGAAATATGAATAAAAATCTTTTTTTAAATTCAAATAATATGAAAGACTATAGGATAAATACATCATATTCTAATTCAAAAAGATTAAAATCTGGAACAATAAGTTATAAGTAATAATGCTATATTATTATATAATTAAATGTTTATTTATTTTTTTTAAAAAAAAAGATTTTAATATCTCACTATATTTTTAAAAATTCTTTTATAAGAAATATAATTGAAATATATTTATCATAATATATATAATAATATGGAATTTTTCTTAAAAAATTAAATGCTTATATTTATTTCAGCTCTACAATTTGGACATTTCATTTTTTTTTGAAACCATTTTTCTAAACATTGAACATGAAAAATATGATTACAATTCGTCATAAAATATTTTTTCTTTTCATAATTAAAATTAATTTTTCCAAATTCAAAAAAAGAAATTATTTTTTGTTTCAAATCTTTTAATAGTCCTATATATATATTAATATAGTGTATAAAAAAGTTTTCTTTTGAAAAATCCTCATTTTCTTCATTAAAAAGCTTACATAAACAAATAACACAAATAATATTATATGAATTAGGATTTAAGTTTAATATTTCATCTTTATTTTTATAAAAATCAAAAGCATTTACTCTATCTTTTTTTGGGAGAAAAAATAGATTTCCTTTAATGCTTTGACAAAATAAAATATATAATTGAAAAATTATTGAAAAAATGATAAAAATTGAAAAAGGAATGTCAGGAGAAATTAATAAAAAATTATTAGAATTAATTCTAAAATACAAAGGAATATATAATCTATATATAGAAGTTAATATTATATAAGACCAAGGTAATGAAATTTGATTATTATAAAAAATATTATAGATTATTTGAGGAAACCAAATCAATATAGTACCTAAAATTATATAAAGTTTATTAAAGAAAAATTTTGTTAAAAAGAATAATGATAAAAACATCCCTAAATAAAATTTAAAATATAAACTGATTAATTTCCTTTTTACTATATTAGGATTGTTTAATAATTTTATATATTTTAATCTCCAAATTGAATATAAAAGTCTTAAATCAGTAATTGAAAAATTTATAAAAAAAGAAATTGTAGGTAAAATAAAATAATATCTATAAATAGGATAATTTATTGTTAAGAAAAAATGACATATACAACCATAAGAATTTGAGATAATATTTATATAAATTGTAAAAAAACAAATTCCATTTGCAATAACTTCTGAATTATTTAATTTATATTGAACTATTATTGAATTTAAAACCATTAACATACATATAATTGTTGTTAATATTGAATAAATTTTTACTTGTTTAAATTCTCTGTTTGAATTTTTTATTTTCATTTTTATTTTTATTTCATATTGTTTTGAAAAATTTTTGCAATTTGATTTTAATATTCCTATAATATTTTCCTTAAAGTTAATTGAATTATTTTTATTAACTGAAAAATTTAAAGATAAATTTGTTTTACAATTTGAATATAAATTGTTTCTATTAAACATTTCCCCTGTTTCAATATTTGAATTAAATTCACCTTCAAACAATAAATAATTATTTCTATTATTACCATATATTTTTAAATGATTAATTGGGATCTCATTATAAAATGCAATCCATTTATCAATATAAGAGCCTTCAGTTATTTTAATTACAAAATTTAATTTATCTGAAATAAAATTTTTATTTAATGAAAAATGAGAATACATTAATCCATTTTGTGAATAAGAATCTTTATTAAACCATATTCCTTCATAATTAATATTACTTAACTCTTTAATAAATTCATCTCTAAAAATAGTTTCTTCGTTTTTATGATATTTTCCATTTGATATATTACTTTGATTATATATAGGTTTCATAGAAAAATTATTATGAAGGAATATTTGTTTGAGTCCATTAGAAATAAATATTTCTCTAATATTTTGACAGAAATATGAAGCTAAAAACAAAGCAAAAAGAAATATAAATAATATAATTGAGATAGGAAGAAATAAAGTTTTTATTATCTTTCTTAAATTCATGCTATCATTTTCAAATGAATTTATTGAGAATTCTTCAATGTCTGGAATATTAAGCATATTTTTTTTTATATAATCTAAAAATAAATATTTCTTATAATTTCGAATTAATTAAAAATTTTATCATTAACTTTTTTAAATATAATTATAATACATTGATAACTTGCTTTCTTATCAATAAACAAATATTAAAATATAATTAGAAAATAAAATTATTATATTTTTGCGTTTTAATTAAATTTAAAATTATTATTGTAAATTAATTAGAAATTTCTCCTTTAATAAAATTAACAATTAAAATTTATAGACTTAATTTAATATTTTTTAATTATTTAAATTTTATTTTATCAATAAAATTCAATGTTAGAAAGAGCCTTTTCAGTAATATTTGATCAATCCAAATTAGATAAATATAAAAATTATACAAAAATTATTTTTTTCATTGGAATACTTTCAATAATAGCAATTCCACTTTTAGGTGAAGATAATTATATAATTGAAAAACAATTAAAAGATGCTCAAGTAAATTCTTCAATTCAAAAAAATCAATTCATTCAACTTTTGAAAAAATATTTTGGAATGACTTCTGAAGAAAGTTTAAATGACCCAATTTATAAATTTACTGATGAAATTTTCAGTCAACCATCTTCAATACCCTATAATAAAATACATTCTAAATATTTACATTCTCCAAGAGGAGAAAAAATAAAATTTATGATGATAAATTTAATTTATGACCAAAAATTATCTAATAAAGGAATAATTAAAAGGGCAAATTCTTTAATTTATATTTTAATACAGTATTTATCAGAATATGAAAATATTCAATGGTTAGCAAAGGATATTCAAATAAATTATATAACTTCTGAATTATTTTATGATCATCCAAAAGAAGCTTATGAATTATTAGCAAATGGGAAATACAATAAATTAATAAGTAAAGGAATGGTAATTGAATCTATTTTAAATATTGATTTAAATGAATTTGATGTTGAAAATATTGAACAATTTTTAGTAAAAGTTAATGGAGTTAACAGTGAATATGTTGATATGGACTATTTTAAAATGTATACTGATACTTTAAGAGTATATTTTAGAAAAAATAAACAATTTACAACTAATACCCCTTTATTATCTGAAGAAATTAAAGGCAGTTTTAAATTATTCTTTAATCAATTTGGAAATTTTTTTAGTTTTTTACTTAAAAAAAAAAGTTATTCTAAAAATATGGTATATTTAATTGAAAATATTTTAGATAATTTCTTTATGATTGATAATAAAATTAATGCTAATCATATTTTCATTACAAAAAATTTAAATTCTATTTTAGTAAAAATAATTTCAAATTATGATGGAACTGAAAATGAAAATGCTATTTCTTTGAAATATCCAACAAATCAAAATATTGAAGAAAGTTACTTTGCAATTGAAAAATCTTTAATTACATACCTTAAATCAGTTAATACTTTAGAAATAGATTTATTTAGAGGACAATATCATTTTCTATATTTATATTCAAATAGATTTATTGGATATAATTTCTTAATTGTTTTAATTTTATTAACTTTGAGAATCTTTTATGAATTAATAGATAATATTTATATTATTGAATTTATTTTTATTTCCGAACATAAAGAGCCTTCAAAAACAATAAATGGAAGTAAAATTTTATCTTCTTTATCTTTAACAAGTTCAATATTTATTACTTTGTTTTTACATATTGAAGATATTGCCTCTTATCTTAAAACTGACAATTATATTCTAATTTATCAATTAGTTATTATATGCTGTATTATTATTGAATTAATAACTTTATTTTCATTAAATTTAACAAGACATGAGGAAAGATTTTTAAATAATATTTTTAGATTTATCTTAACTTTAAATTGTTATAATTTTATTTTTATTAATGAAGGAATTGGTCTTGGATTTGCAGTAACTGTTATGCCAATTGAATTTGTTTTATTAACTTTAAATAATCGAGATAGAAATTTTTTTAAAATTTTCATTCTTGCTATTTTTCTTTCCCCGTTTTTGACTTCAAAAAAACTATTGCATTCAATGCTTGAGAATTATATTAAATTTGAAAATAACGTTTATCCTTTAGTTGTTATAACAACAATTTTAATATTATATAGAATTGCTTTAATTATAGTAGAAACTGTTAATAAACAAAAAAGAGGGTTAAATGAAGATGAAGATGAAGAAGATAATCAATATGCTCTACCTGAAGAATATATCGAAGAAGAAATTGAAGATGAGAAAAATGAAGATGATAAAAATGAAGATGATGATAAAAATGAAGATGATGATAAAAATGATGATGATGATAAAAATGAAGATGATAAAAATGAAGATGATGATGAAAAAGAAGATGATGAAAAAAGAAAAATAAATAAATCATAAATATTTGTTTTTTTAATTATTTAAATAAATATTTAAAAGAAAAAATTGGAAAATTATATTTTTAAAAAATATTTAAAATTTTTATTGTGATTGCATTGATTGATAATCAGTTTGAGTGTTTTTCATTATTTCAATTATAGACGATTTAATCTCTTTTTTCAATTCTTTATGATTATATTTGTTAAATTTATTAACTTTATTATAAATATCTTCTACAATTTCATTAATTTCATTATTAGAAACAATATAATAATAATTTTTTCCATAAAATTTCACTGTTATTTTTTTTTTTCTACTTTCATTAATTAATTCACTTAAATTTATAATACTTGCAAAATCATTTATTGAATTATTTTCAATTTTCATATTAATAATATTATTTATTGCTTGTGTAATTAATAAACCTAATTTATCCAATTCATCATTTTTTAAATTTAAATTAAAAATCATATTTAACTTTTTAGATATACTTAATCCATTATCTTCATAAAAAATATTTATATCATCTTCTCTTTCTAAATACCTAAATTTTAATAATAATAATGATTTTTTCTCATTTTTTTTTAAAATTAATGATTTTTTTTGATATAATTTCATATTCTTAATAATTTTAGGGGAAAATTGTTTTGAATTACTTTCATTATTAATTGAATTATATCCTAATATATTTTTGACAATATTTTTTTTTGAAATTAGAAAATTTCGATTACTTCTATTCATTGTATTATTTAACTTTGTGTTTTGAATTGATAAATTTGTGATTTCATAACTTTGTTTATTATTATAATTTTCTTTTAGATTTTTTTTTCTTTTAATATTTTTATCACTATGTTTTATAGTTTTTGAAGAATTTTTTGGAACAGAAAAAGAAATTTTAGTTTCTTTTTTCGGAGAAAATTTATAAAAATATGTTCTATTTATTACACAATTAATCATTATTAATTTTTTTTCTTAATAATTTTAAATTATTTTATAAAAAAAAAAATGACTTTGTAAATATTATAATTAAATGAAATATAATAATAATAATTAAAATGGGTTGTAGTTCAAGTACAGAAAAAGAAGAATTAGATGAATCTTCACATAAAATAGCAGCAGGACAAGGTTTTGATAAAAATATGATAATTGATTTTTCAAATAATCCAAACACCTACATAACAAATAATGAAAATTACTACAAAAAGCAGAATCCAGGAGAAGGAGAATTTAAAGATGAAAATTTTCCTCCTATTGCAGATACAATATTCAGTAAGAAGAATGGTGAATATACTGATCCAAATGAAGAAAGGAGACTTAAAGGACTGAATGCAATTAAGGTAAAAGAAGGAGATATTGAATGGAAACATGCTAAAGAGATATGGGGAGAAGATGCTAACATTTTTAGAGATAAAGTGACTTTAGAAGATATTAAAATTGGTGAAGTTTCTGATGCTTATTTTGTTGCTACATTAAGTGCTCTTGCTGAATTTCCTTCTTTAATTCTTCAACTTTTTAAAACTGTTTCAATTCCAGAAGGTGGAAAAGCTATTCAAATAGCTATGCAAATTGATGGAGATTGGAAAATTATTCCTGTTGATGATATGTTTCCTATCAATAAAAAAAGTGGAAAACCCATTTTTAGTGATTCTCCTACAAAATGTTTATGGGGAGTTTTCTTAGAAAAAGCATGGGCTAAAGCAAATGGAGGTTATTCTAATATTGTCTATGGTTATCCTAGAGAAGTTTTTGAAGCTTTTACGCCTTTTACTACTATTCCTATTGATGTTGCCAAAGAAAATAAAACATCACTTTGGGAAAATATTAAAGGAGCTGATCAATATAATTGTATTATGACTTGTTCTATTAAAGAAGGTACTCCTGGTTTGAGTAAAGTTGGTTTAATAGAAAATCACTCTTTTTCTCTTATATCTGCTTTTGAGAGAAAAATTGGAGATGATAATGTAAAATTAATGAAAATTAGAAATCCATTTGGAAAAGGGGAATGGAATGGAGATTGGAGTGATAAATCAGCTAAATGGACTGATTCCGCTAAAAATGTATTTCCTGAATTTGATCCTAATGGAGGTAATGATGGTATTTTTTGGATTGATTTTAATAATTTTTGTCAATATTTCCAAATTGTTTCTATTTGTGTTCCATTAAGACCTCTTTCATCAACATTTATTAAAATTGATAAAAGAAGAGCATCAAGTTTCAATGTAATGAAAATTAAAGTAGAAAATGAAGGAATTTTATCTATAGCAGTATATAAGAAATCATATAGATTTCATAGAAAAATACAACCTGATCAAGAAGTGATTGAAAATCTTATTCTTGCGAAAATAGAAGGAGATAAATTTGAATATCTTGATTCAGCATATAATGAAACAATGTCAACTTCAGTGACATCAGGAGAATATATATGTATATATAATGTAAATTATAAAACTGCAGGAGTTTCTCCTAGAAAATATGCTGTTACAATTTCTGGAAGTGTAAAATTCCAAATATCTCAACTTGAACCTGATGATGATAGATCTCTTTTAAAATGTATTATGTTACCTAAAATTGAATCTCTTCCAAAATATAGTCAAAGATTCCAAAATAAAGTTGTTTTATTTACAGGAAATAGATTTGAACAAACTGCTTATTCTTTCTTATACATTAAAAATCAAAATAACTTTACAATTCATTTTAAACCTAATGTTTTTTTTAAAAATATTAAAACTATTGAAGGACCTATACCTGCGGGATTGAAAATGAAGAAAGATGATAAATATTTATATCTTGGTAATAGAATTAAAGCCTCTTTGCCTTTCCAAAGTGGAGGAAATGGAAAAACTTCTGAATTAGCAATTTCAGGAGAAATTGAACCTAGACTTAATGAAGAAAATATTAAGAAATATTTAGAAACTTCTCATTATCAAGAAACTAAAATTACTTTCGAATGCAAATAAAGAATTTATATTGATTTATTAATGCATTTTTAAAATTTATTACTATATTTTTAAATTCAAAAAAAAAAAACAAAAAAAATAAAAATTTAAAATAATACAAAAAAACATAAAATAAAACTTATTTAAGCATAATAATATAATTCAGGAAAATTCCCACTTTGAACATTAGTTCCATGAGAGCTTCCTTGAGTAAACTTATAATAGAATTCAACACCTTTTTCTCCTTCAACAGTAGCAGTTCCTCCATTTCCATAATATAAATAGCAATAATTAGAGCATTGAAATTGAATAGTATAATCAATATTTTGTCTAATAACAATAGGTTTCTTAAAATTAATAGGAATAACAGCAGAACTTTGATCAGCAGCAGGTAAAATTTCAATAACTTCTTCACATAATAAATTTGAAGGAGAATCATTTTCATATATTTTTAAAGTTCCATTTTGTGTTTTTCCCTCATGTGAACCATACATTCCAACACCTGTTAATTTTATTTTTTTATTACATGAAAATGTTATTCCATCCATATTATATGAATACCACCAATTTAAAGTTTGATGAAATCTATTTACTTTACAATTTATTAATTTTTGACCACATAATAATATTTTACAATTAGATTTAAGTGATAATTGCTCAAATGTATATTCATCTTTTAATTCTGTTCCATTTGTAACTAATAAATAATCACTTATTTGCAAATCTACTATCTTCATTTCTATTAATATTTTTTTTAATGTTTCTACATTTCCATTCACTGGTAATGTTATTCTAAACCAATTTGATATTTCTTTATCATAAACTTTTATTAAAGATACAAAATTATTTGATATTTTATCTAAAGGAAAATATTCTTCTTTCTTTGTTTTTGATAATGTTATTGTTCCTATTTGATTTTCTATTTTTAATAATCTTCCTATTCCTTCGGGTGTCATTACTAAAGTTCCTAAATTTAATATTTTTTGATTTATTTTATTAGGGGTCAATATTTTTTGCTTTTGATCAGTCTCTTGAGGAATATTATTGTATTCTGTGTTAAAAAATAATTTCCATTCCCCGTTTTTATCTTGTTTCCATATTGATTGTTCAATTCCATCCATATTATTTTTTTAAACAGATTTTTTTAGTTTTTATATTATTATTTTTGATTTTATTTATATTTTGAAATTTTTCTTAATTTTTTAATTTAAATATTTTATTTTTTTTTTTGTATTTTAATAAATATGTAAATGTTATTTTTTCTTTTTCATTGAAGATTATACTCTTAATAGGATGTTTTTCTTTTTTGATTTTAAAAATTTTTTTTTATTATTTTACCATTTATTTAATTATCTTTTTTTTTATAATTAAAAAGTTTAGATTTGATGTCCTCAAAGAAGAAATATAAATTTAAAAAACCAAAAGTAATAGTAAATTTATAATACTATAGTTTTCATTATTTAATTCCCTTGCATTAAAATCAAAACAATATTTATTAAAACCAATAGAAGCTTTCATGATAAATAAATTAATGCCATTAGGTTATAAATTAGAAAGTGAAGAAAATTTTATTTCTACATTATATATGAGAGAAACTAAAAAAGAAATTGTGAATAATGAAATAAAAGAAAAAGAAAAAGCAAAAAATATTTTAAAACAAAAACATAAAAGAAATTCATCATATCACAAATCAAAAAAATATGAAAATAATTCAAGACTCTTAAATACATCTCAAAAATGTTTATATATATTTAATAAATTAAAAGAATCTCCTTTAATAAGATATATTTATATTGACACAAACAATTTCCCTCAATCATTTCTTGATATTGAAAAAAAAATAAAAGAAGAAAAATACACAAATTTAAATGAATTTTCAAATGATTTTGATAATTTTTGTCAATCAAATTTAAATTTATCATATGATGGTATGGATGACAAAAATATTGAAAAAAATGAAAAAATTGTAGAATTAAAAAAATTGTTTGAAAATATAAATAAAGAATTAGAAGATTTTCAAAAAAATTTACTTTTACAAAATAAAAATATTCCTATTAATGATAAACCAATGAGTCAAAAAGATAGAATTGATCTTGCAAATTATATAAGATGTCTTCCTGATGATCAATTAAAAGGAGTTATCAATTTATTAGATGTAAATTCTGAGGTTGAAAAAAAGAAAGGTTATTATGAATTAGATATTGAACAATTATCTAATCCTAAATTAAGAGAATTAGAAAAATATGTTAAAAGTTGTATGAAAAGCTCTAAAAACTTTATTCCTTTAAGATATAAAGAAGAATTTAATTCAAGGAAAAAAATTGAAAAAGAAAAAAATAAAGAAAATTCTGTTGAGAACAAAGTTACCAAAGATAATAATGATAATAATGAAGAAAAAGAAAATAATAATAAAGAAAAAAATGAAAATGATAAAGAGAAAAATGAAAATACTGATAAAGAAAATATTGAAAATAACAATAAAGAAGAAAATGAAAATGAAAATGAAAATGATAATAATAATGATAACAATGCTAATAATGAAAATAATGAAAATCAAAATATAAACCAAAGTGACAATATAGAAATTGGGATTAAAACTTGAATAATAGATATTATAATAATATTATATATTTATAAACCAAATAAAAATTCATTTAAATAATTATTATTTTCATATACATTCTTATATGACAAAAAATAAATTACTTATAATAAAAACTAAATAAATAAATTATATTCTTTTTATTGACTTACATAATTATTTTTAAAAAATTTAAATTTATCTTTTTGAAAAAAGATGAAAAATAAAGAAAATGATGAAGAAATAGATTTTAATTCCTTAAAAAACAATATAATAAAAAATAGAGAAGAAGATTTGGAAATCCTTCGTCAAAACAAAAAGAAATTATATTTAATTTTAGAGCATGCAAATCTTGAATTAACAAAAGATAAAAAGAACCCAGAATTAATAAATAGTGATGACCATATATCCTTAATAAAAAAAATGGGAAAATCATATGAAGATTATAGACCAGATGTTTTACATCAATGTTTATTATCAATATTTGAAAGTCCATTAAATAAATCAGGTTTACTTCAAGTTTATATAAGAACAAAAGAAAATGTTTTAATTGAATTAAATCCTAAATTAAAAATTCCAAAAACAATAAAAAGATTTTGTGGTTTAATGGGACAATTATTATTAAAATATAGAATTAGAGCAGCAAATTCATCTGAATTATTATTGAAAGTTATTAAAAATCCAATTACTGATCATTTACCTTTAGGTTGTCCTATTATATCTACTAATGAAAAAGCTAAATTAGTTAAATTAGATAATTATGTTAAAAGTTTAGATAAAGGAAATTCTATTGCCTTTGTTGTTGGTGCCATGAGTAAAGGAGATTTAAATATTGATTATCACACTGAAACTATTTCTATCAGTCAATATCCTTTAACTGCTGGAATTGTTTGCTCTAAAATTTGTACTTCTTTTGAAAAAATATGGGATGTTATATGATAATAAAAAATAAAAAATATATTTAATTTTTTTACTTTAATTTATTTATTTTGAATCAATTAAAAAAAAAGAATGGAAAATGATTCTGAAATTGATTGTCAAAATTTACTGAAAAAAAAGGATTATTATGAAATATTAGGAATACCAAAAACAGCAGATGAAAATGAGATAAAAAAAGCATATAGAAAATTAGCAATAAAATATCATCCAGATAAAAACAAATCAAAAAGTGCAGGTGAAGCATTTAAAAAAGTAAATCAAGCATTTAGTATATTAAAAGATAAAGACAAAAGAAAACATTATGATATATTTGGAACAGATCCAGAACAAAATGGAATACAAGGACAATCATCTGATTTTGATCCTTTTGATATTTTTAATATGTTTTTTAATGAAATGGGAGGAATTAATTTAAATAATTTTAATCAAGGTTCTACAAGAATAAGTTTTAATAATGGAGGAACTACTTTTACTGTTTTTTCTAATGGTTTTAATGGATTTTCTAGTTTTGAAGATGATGTTTTTGGAAGTTTTTTTGGAATGGGAGATATGGGAAGTAGAAGAAGAAATAATAAGAATAATAATAATGAGAGAAGGAGAAATAGGAGAGACCAAAATTTTGAAGAACATGAAAGAAATAGAGATTTTGAAAGACAAATGCAAAAAATTAATATGTGTTTACAATTATGTCCTTTACTTTGTTGCATCATTTTTGTTGCTATTCCTTTTTTTATTAAAATTTTGTCACCTTTTTAAAATTATATTTTTTAAAGATGTTTTATTTTATTTTCAATTTATATAAATAATTTTTCATATTTTGATTTTAATAATCATTTATTGAATTTAAATTTATTTATTTTTTATATTTTTTGTTGATAAAATAATTGATTCATTCTCATGTTTATTTTTTTAAATAGTTATAAATTAAAATTTATATTAAATTTTCAATAAATTATTTATTTTTTTTTCTAACATTGTTAATTTTTTCATTAAATTTATCAACATTAATTTGAAAAGTCCAGAAAATCAATTTTTTCTAATTAAATGATTATTAATTTATTGTTTGTTATTTGG
>JAEEGI010019698.1_pt1 | contig 13580 bp, 14 predicted proteins | sample 8958751 | NCBI WGS metagenome assembly JAEEGI01 (sample SAMN16246545, study PRJNA631951) | gut metagenome | biome: gut microbiome; feature: rumen; material: KS-attached | host: Bos | place: Iran: Karaj | collected 2018-10
CATTTCAAAAACTTTTCTTCATTTTCATGAATTTCTGGATCTTCAATCTGTGGATATCAAGCATTTACAGTAGCAGCATAACAAGCATCTCTTTTACTCCAAATATCTTTAATCTCACCTAAATCTTTGATATCTCAGTCAGAATCATTTTCATATTCTACTAATACATGATATTTTTCATCTAATCAAATAGTTTTAGATACTTGTGGATTGATTATTTCTAATGCAGATAATTCAGGATTTTTTTTATCTCTGATACTTTTTACATACATTAAAGCATTATCTAAATTATCAAAAGATTTAAAATTTAGACTGGAGGCAGTAGGTTTTTTAATTAATTTTAATTTAGCATTAAGAATTATTCCCAAAGTTCATTCAGATCAGAAAAAATCTTGAGCTTCATCTCATGATAAAGTCTGAACTTTCACTTCTTTTTGGTTTGAGACCGTAATGACTTCCATTTCTTCCACCCATTTCTCCATCTTTCAATATTTGATAGCTCTCATTCATGCTCAATTAGTCGCAATCATTCCACCGATTTGGGCAGATGCATGGGATCATAATTGGACAGGGAAATACAAGTCATATTTATCTAATATTTCATTCAATTCATCAGTAGTTAATCATGGTTCAACTGTTATGCTTGAAGCATTTTGCTCCAAAATTTTATTCAAAGCTGATAAATCAATTACGATAGTATTCTTACTGGGTAGACAGTTTCCAACCAGGTTAGTTCCTCATGCTCTACAAACTATTTTCTTATTTCCTTTCACGGCATTTTTTACGATTTCAATTACTTCATTTCTATTTTTTGGTAAAAATACTTCAGTTTTTTCATTATTTTCAAAATGTGAAGCATCAGTATTATAGATTAAGTTATGAAGAGGATCGTTGTATGATTGCATTAGCTATATATAGATATAAATCATTTGTTTGCCCCTTTTGTGCTCCTCTTTTAAGGGGAGCTGCCGAAGGCTGAGGGGTTGGAAATGTCCGTTAGGACAAAGGGGTTAAAATCCCTCTCGGCTTCGCTTTACCACGCTAAGCGTGGCGAGTCTCCCTTTTAAAAAGGGAGAACAATTTAATATGAAAACAATCAAAATTATAAAAATTGGTTACTTTTTATCAAGATATACTGAAATTTAAAATTTAACAAAAATCTTATTTAATTTTTTTTGACAGGAAAATGTTATCAATTTTCAATTGAAAATATTTATTTTATTCGTATAATGTAATTAATTTATTTTGTAAAAACTTATGAGTAACTATGCATTTATAGATGGTCAGAATCTGCATTTGTGAGTAAAAGCTGACAATCGACAGATTGATTTGAATAAATTTATGATTTACCTCAGAAATAAATACAAAGTAAGTCAGGCTTTTTATTATATTTGATTTTACGATCCACAAAATGCACAACTTTATCATAATATACAATTAGCTTGATTTAATTTAGTTTTTAAAAAACAAACAGTACAGTCATTAAGCAACAAGAAATGAAATATAGATAGTGATATGATATTCGAGATAATGAGATTGCTTTTGAAAGAACCTGGAAAATTCGACAAAATTGTATTGGTGACTTGAGATTGAGATTTTAAGATATTAGTAGATTTTTTACTACAAGAGTGAAGATTTGAAAAAATATTATTACCAAATAGACAGTGGTCATCTTTATTGTTGAGAAAAATGCCAGGTAAATATCGAGATACATTGAATAATGTTAAACAAAAAATACAAAGGTAGCAAAAAATGAAAAATTATTTGCATTCTGTAAAATTTTCATTATACTAAACATATCCAGAGGGAAAGAGTGTCCGAACGGTGTTTGGTGCCTAAGGCGACTTTCTCGAAATTGACGGCCGTGAGGTCGTCTTTTTCGTTTTTTAAATTTTATTTGACAATCAATAGATTTTCTTTATTCTCAAATTGCCAAATTATAAGTATTTTAGTCATCAAAGTTGATGAACTAGAAAAGACGGCTAATTTCTGCCTCTTTTACCGTTCATCGGCGATTAGAGTACTTATAGTTTGGCGACTAACAGGAGTTAGCCGTCTTTTTATTCTCAAAAAAAATATTAGATATGAATGAATGAGAAAAAGAATATTGATGGAAAGAGAAATTTATTGATTTCCGAGTTTGGATTGTTTGTATTTTAATAAGTATTTTTATGTATTGAGTTTCAAATACCGTTGAATGAATATGAAATTTTTTGGTTTGAGTTATAATGTTTATTTGAGGAATAATATGCTTTGTTATTTGATGATCACTTATTTGGATTATATTATGATGATTGTTGTGGTTGATACTATGAAGTATACTTAAAATACTTTGAATTTTAAATCCATTTCTTAAATTTTGGAATTGATTTAAGTATTCATTTAATGAATTTTTAAATAAATATTCTGATGAAATACTTAGTTTTGTATGTAAGTATATACTTCCAATTATTTTTATTGCATGAATGATTATCTTTGCACCATATGGTGATAATCGAACATGTTATAATAAGACTTCTATTGATTATAATCGACAAAATGATATGAAATGTGTGAATGAGAATTGAGATGTCAAACGAACTGATTATGAGTGAGCCAGAAAATTAATGTGAAAATAGTATAAATACTTATAAGTGTATTTGATTATCGAGAATTTAATTGATAGTATATTGATATGATAAATTTAGAGCATCTCCAACAGCTATATAAAAAATGAGCATATGGAGAAATCAATGATGCAGTAATGGCAGATACAAAAGAGCTTTGTGAAACAAATCCAAAGCTAATAGATTCTATTGGAAAAAGTATTGATTCGTGCTTAATTGTTTATGCAGAAAATAATATTGATATTTCCCCCAAGCCATGAAATACTAAAATTATCGTATCAAATAAAAGAAGTTTTGAAGCTGCTAAAAGTTATAAATGAAAGAAGGTTGCAGTGCTAGATTTTGCAAATAATCGTTATCCATGATGAGCTCCATATCGGGACTGTGCTCAAGAAGAGTGTCTTTGCAGATGTTCTACATTATATCTATGTTTAAGCTGATGAGATAATTATAATCTATTTTATCAGAGACATATAGATTTATATAATCATTGAGAAATCAGTCTGAAATGAAATGATGATTTGATGTATTTTCACAATATCACAGTCTTCAAATCAGATGAAGACATTCCTCAATTAATGAATGAAAAGGAACGGTATAATGTAGATGTTATAGTTTCTGCAGCTCCTGAGTTACATAGTTGGGATGATTATTGGGATGAGGAATTTGAAGCTTTGTTGAATAGCAGAATAAAGCGTATTTTAGATATCGCTTACAAAAAAAAGGTAGAGGTTTTAATATTATGAGCATACGGTTGTTGAGCATTTCATAATCCACCTCAGTTAGTGGCAAAAATATTTAAAGATAATCTTAAGAATTATGATTTTGAAATTGTAGAATTTCCAATATTTCATAGGAATGAATATTGATATGAAAACTATGAGGCATTTTTAAATATTTTTAAATTAAATTAATAATGTTAATGCTAAAACATATTTTTTGTTCTCCTTTATTGAAAGGAGGTGGCTCGTAGAGCCGGAGGATTTTTACACATTTACACTTAAAAATCCCCAGTCACTTCGTGACAGCCCCTTTCGTAAAGGGGCACATTTTTTAGCAGCAATATAATTTATCAGGAGCTTTAGCTCATTCTTCAACCTTTCAGAAAGGATTTCTATATTTTTCTATATTTTCAACCATTTCTTGATTCTCTTTTGAAACGAATCAGCTTTTTACTATTTCTTCTCTAGCTTTGATAACATTGAATCAGCATTTAATTGGACATACAGCTACACAAGCTTCACATCCATTACAATATTCAAAAAAATATTTTCAATCAATCTTCACTTTATTATCCACGAATGCATCAATAGAAATATTTTTAGCTCTTGGAGAAGCTATTTCATCTTTCAAAATTTTATATGCAGGACAAACATTCCTACATAATCAGCAATGAGAACATATAGCATTTGGATCTCTAACAATTCTTTCTGCCATTATTTCTCTTTTTTAGCATCTAAAATTATCTCAGAAAATTCTTTCACTTCCACATTTTTAGCATGTTTTCTGAATTGGAAATAACACATTGGACAAGGACTGGTCATGCTTGCTCATTCTGGGATTTCAGACAATACTTGATTACAAATCTTTTCAGATAATTCTGGATTATTATTCACGAGTCCTCCTCCTCATCCGCAACACATAGAATTTTCTCTATTATGACTTAGTTCGTTAACTTTATAACCACATTTATTCAATATCTCTCTTGGTTCTTCATATATTCCAGAAAGCCTACCTAAATGGCAAGGATCGTGATAAGTTATCTCTTTCAAAACATCTTTATTTTTCAGCTTTTTCTCATTTCTTTTGATAGTCTGAGTGATATGTTCTACTTTAATTCAATGCTCTTCTTCTAGCTTGTATTGATATTTAAGTACATTATAACAAGCAGGGCAGTTAGTAATTATTAAACCAACAGCATGTTCCTTAAAAATCTGAATATTTTTTTCTTTAATCTTTTCATAAGCATCTCTCATTCCAGCTCTCAAAACTGGGCTTCCACAGCAGTATTCTTTATCAGATAGTTTGATAAAATCTATTCAAAGCTCGTGTAAAATATCTTCGTAATTCTTTTGAATTTCAGGCAAAAGAGCTTTGGTTAAGCAACCAGGATAATATAATGTATTTGATCCTAATATTTTATCTAAGAATGATTTGAAAAAACTCATTAGTTTAATTTATTATAAAACTTTGGTTAAGAACAAAACTCATAGCGTTATTAATATGATTCCAGCTACTAATCTCATAATCTTTTTGTTGCTAACTTTATTGATAGCTAAATCTCAATCTTTAGTTTTAAATGCAGATATTCAGTAATATATTCCAAATATTATGATTAATAAAGGTAGGATGAAGAAGAAATTATAAAGTCATAAAGCTGCGAAAATGTTAACTTTATCTCCTACAGCTCATACATAAGCTAAAGGAATTCAGATAGTACAAGGTAATTCTACAAATGTTGAAAGAACTGCTAATACAAATGCACTCATGTAAGTTCATTTTTTAGTAACATATTCTAGAGTTGGTTTAGCCCATTTAGGAATAGCAAGTGAAACTCATTTTCCATATCGGAAGAAATCTTTAATCTCAATTAGTCATAGTATGATAGCTAATCATCAAATTACATATTTTACTATCGATATATATTCCAAGAAAAAGTCTGTAGAGAATAGTAATTTATGCATTCAGTACATTATTGCAGAATATAGTACGAATGTAGTTACTACAAATATTAGTCCTGAATATAACACTTTCTTTCTAGATCAAACTGAAACCAGATAAGTTAACAAGAAAATTAAAACTCAGAACATACATGGATTGATTCCATCTGCAAATCAAAGAGCTATTCCAAATAGAATAAGACCAGCTTTCTTTAATGAAATTTCTTTTCAAAATATTTTAGTAGTTTGATTTTCATCTGATTCGTCAATATTTCATAGTAATTCACATCAGTTTTCATCATCTCAATCACAACTATATTTTTCTTCCAGAGCTTCTTCATCACTACATTCTATGACTAAGTTAGTGTTTTGTTCATCTTCAATTTCATCTGGAAGACATTCATCGTCACCTTTTTTAGTGGCATACTTTTCTAATAGGTTCACAGTTTTATCATAGTTGGCTCATATAATGTAATCATCTCACATAATCACGACAGGAACACTATTAAATTCTGTTCAGAATTGTTCTCCATAATCTTTCATCATTTCTCTGTTCTCCTTACTATAATACACTTCATATCATACAACTTTGAAATTGTAAGTTTCTTTTAAAGTATCCAAATATCATTCTTCAGCTTTACAGTGAGGACAAGTTTTTCAATAAAACAAAATTAGCTCAGCTGCATTTGAATTTGAATCGGAATCATTATTTTTATCTTCATCCATTTTTGGAATAAAGATAGCTAAACCAATTCAAATTACTGCAATCAAAGCAATTAGTATAATCAAAATTATTTTTTTATTTTTCATCTACAAAAATTATCGAATAAATACCAATAATATAAGTTATGATTACAACAAAAAAAATCAACATAAAATCTGTTTAAATAAACAAAAAATGGCTATACCAAATAGCCATTTCTTCTATAAGGTTCTACCACACGCACATAATGTTAAAGATTTTTTTTAAAAAAGCAAATTTTTTAATACTTTTTGTAAAATGTCAACAATATGATTAGAAATCCATGTTGGAACCATTATTTTTTATTTTTCAAGTTTGCTTAACTGTACCAAATTTTTGTAATAATTTAATTATTTCATCATGTTTATTTTTAGTTTCATCTTTCAAAAAAGTATCGGCATGTCGAACAGCAATATTTAAATTTTCATAGTTTTTCAAAATATTCTCAATGTCAGGTTCTGAATATACTTCAGATTTAAATTTTTTTGAAAATAACTCAAAAAGCTGGTTCATATTCAGAATTCTATGTCAATTTAGGATTAGTTTGTTATTTTCAAGAGTAATCATTTAGATAATAATTAAGTAAATGCTTCGTTGGAGAATATAGATTCTTTGGTAGATTGTTTAAGTCAAATCGCTTCCATTCATCTTCTTTAGTCGGTTCCATACATTTTAATTCTCAGCTAAATTTTTCACATAGCAATCATATTGTCACAAAGTGTCTATCTGAAGCGATATCATCTAAGACAGCAAAAACTTTTGGATTCAAAACATCCAGATTCGTTTCCTCTTTGACCTCTCTAATGGCGGCCTGGATTATGGTTTCGTTGTATTCTTGTTTTCATCAAGGAAAGCTTCGAGTATCAGGTTCATGTATTCATCATGTATCTTGTTTGTTTTTACATCTATGTCAGAGTAAAACTTTATTTCAATCCTTAATAATGATTCAGACTCAGATTTTGATGTGATTTTGGTTCATAAGAATTTGTATAATAATATAAACGCATAATATTACCTTTGATAAGGTCTATCGTTACTTAAATCATAAGTTTTACATACTCAATTATCTGAATATGGTGCATGAAGGATTTGAGTTTCATTATCATATTCTAAATAACTTTTTCCATAAAAATGTCAGATTTCTTCAAATGGTTTCTCTCATGGAATTATAGGTAATCTATATTCAATAGCTTCAACCCACGTTTTTTTGTTTCAAATTGCTACAATTATTTCTTTATTTCCATCTCAATCTAAATCTTCAAAAAACATTTCAGCGAATAATCAATCTTTCAACTCATTATAATCATTTACGATATCTCCTGAAAAATCATAAATAAAATTATATCATTCATTTCCATTAATTCACAGAATTTTTGTTCAATTAGGATTATCCGGTCATATACTAAAATATTCTTCTACTCAATCATTATTTAAATCTATAGGATTTCAATGTGTCTCATCGTATATACGAACATTATCTTCTCAATAGTGTTTTAAGGTTATATAATCAGAATAAATTCACTCATAGATTCAATAAACTAATTGACTCGGTAAATCTGGAGCAATATAATTTGGATTCAATTTGCATCATGTGTACATATATTCATTTACAGTATATCCATAGAAACTTCATGGATTCTTAGAAATATGATAAGTTAGATTACATTCATTTTCTTCATAATTTTCTCAATCTTCCAATGCGTCATCTAGATATCTAGCTTTTACTTCAATATCTTTTTCAGAGGCTTGATTTATACTATCTATTTCAAATCTTGTCGCTCTTCATTTATTTCAAATCAAATCTGAACCGTAATAAAGATATGTGAAAAGCAAATATTTATCTCAACTTAAAATCATTCAGTCTTGTGTGATTTTTGTTCAATTTTTTAAAGTATCTCAAACAATATCCATCAAAATCTGATCAATATCAGACTTTTTATATGCTACTTTTACTTCTTTATCTATAGGGAAAACGAAATCGTGAACATCTCAATCATTCGGAATAAACGAATCTTCCAGAATAGGGTAGTATGAATTTTCTGAGGCTTCTTCTGGATTTTCGTATTTATCCATGTAGTTATTATTCAAAATATTGAATATAAATGTTCATTTTTGTTCATCAGTGCTTAGTGGCTTATTCCAAGTGTCAGATTTGTCATTTTCTAAATCAATTACTCATTCCAAAAGGTACGATAATTTACTATATTCATTTTTAGTTAATTCAACTTCTTGAGAATAATCTATTTCTTCATCAATGACCACAGGTAACGTTGGAGTACAGCCGCTTAGAGTTATACAAGCTAAACTTAAAAGAAAAATTTGATTTTTAATTTTCATAAAAAGTAAATTATTTGATAAACATAGATTATCATAGAAAAGATCTATAAATTTTCAACTTTTTATTTACAATACTTTAAAACTTGATTTCAGTTTTACTCAGATAAGAATCGCCCTGTCTTTTAATTTTAGTTTCCTTTGTAGTTTTTGTAGATTTATTTCCTTTATGTATCTCATTTTTTTCTGTAGGAAATAGTATAGTACGTTCTGATGAAGTTATTACAGTTTTTGTTGTGCAAGATAAATCTCATGTGTATCGATTATTATTTATTCAGTCCAAAATATTTGGAGCAATGTTTTCTATTATTTCTGTCTCTACTCAAAGTGCAATAGCATAAGGCATGATTTTATCTAAATATTCAGGGTCTTGATCTAAAAACGTTTTAATCTTTTTTTCATCACAAGCTTCTAGAAAATATTTATATCAATATATTTTAGCTAAAAATTCTTTTCAGTTTTCGGATAAATTATAATATGTTAGTTCTGTATCCTTAAAAGTAGCATCTAACAATACAAGAAAAAACAGTATAACTATTATCCAACATACTCATCATATAAGTATCCAATCAGATAGTTTTCCTTGCATTTGTTCCTGTAAGCGATTCATTAAAAATACAGAAAGAAATCGTAAGATGCTCACAATCACAAAAATCCACTCTATATATTTTGACTTTAATGTTATTGATCTTTTTTTTTCTATCAAATTTTTATTTAAACAAATTTTAGCCGTTTTTAAATTTATTAATGGAATATTCTTTAATACATTAACGTTAGGTAACGTTATCTCTTTATCCTCTCCAAAGATTAAATTCCATTGAAATTGTTCATCTTCCGGCATTTTCTTCAAAGAATTATCAATAATTTTAATTACAACTTTATCAAACGATAAATAATTTCATTTTTTAAAACTCAAAGAAATTCTTTTTTCAAAGGCCCATTTATAAATTAAACAACTGATACTTCATTTAAACTGTTTTAGATTATACAAATATCCTACTTCCATAGGGGTTAATCACTTTGGATATGTATATTGGATTATAATGGGATATTTTCATATCTTTTTCTTTTGTATTTTAAAAAATTTTCTAAATCTTTTGGTACATTGTTGTATTTTATACAATATTTTGTTTCGAATTAAAAATATAGTATATATTCATGCTATCCCACAAATAATAATAAAACCTAAAATATATGTAACAAGAAAAACTTTTCCAGACATAGGCATAAAATTATTACATGTTCCTTCGCTTCTATCACAAACGGCTCCAGCAATAAAAATCCGATATAATAAAGGGTAAATTATTAAGAAGAGACGTAAATATCTATAAATTCTTTTATATCACATGAAATTTATAGGAAATAAATTCAATCAATTATAAACAAAATTTTTTGTAAAATCAAAAAAAATTATACTTTTTTTAATATTTAATAAAAAATTATATATTATACTTTTACTCTCCCAAAAACTTTTCCTAAATTTTCATGAAATAATATATCTGCGAATCTATCATGAGCTGTGGAATCTCTATTTATTATAACAATTTTATTTCAGCCATAATATTGAATCAAGGTATTAGCAGGATAAACAGTTAAAGACGTTCATCAAATAATAAATAAATCAGCATTTCTTAAAGCAATTACAGATTCTTGCCGAGCTTTTTGTGGTAATTGTTCTCAGTAAAATGTTACATCTGGTCTAAGCATTCATCAACAGTCACAATATGGTACATCTCATTTAAACGTGAATAAAATATCTGGATCAAATTCTTTTCCACATTCATCACAGTAAACTATTTGAGTTGTTCAATGAATTTCTAAAACGTTTTTACTTCATGCTTTTTGATGCAGTCAATCAATATTTTGAGTGATTACTGCAGAAAGTTTTCAAACTTTTTCAAGCTGAGCTAATTTTTTATGAGTAATATTTGGTTTCACTCATCTGTAGTCCATTTTTTGCCTGTAATATTCAAAAAATACTTTCGGTTCATTATATAGACAAGAATGGCTTAATAAATATTCAGGTTGATATTTTTCAAACTGAACATCATGCTGATTATATAATCAATCTTTACTCCTAAAATCTGGTACTCAGCTTTCAGTGGAAACTCCCGCTCATCAGAAAAATACGATATGATTAGATTGATCTATCAAATCTTGAAATTGTTTAATCCTATCTTGAAAATCTGAATCTATCATGATATTACTATTTTTCATTGAAATATTCCATAGCTTTTTCATCAAAACTTTTTCTATTTACATCGTTATAATCAGTAAAATGTTCCCAATAATCTCTTTCTTGCCAAACGGCAAAGGCTTTATTAGAGAAAATAGCTTTTACAGCATCATCTAATTCGGTTCAATCTCTTTCTGGATCATAATCTTCTATCAAAAAATCAGCATCAAGCATCTCAGCGTCTTGTACATTTACCAAAGTGAATCATTTATCGGATTGATGAATTTCCATAGCTATAGGTGCTATTCTATAACATGTATTTCTCAAAGTTCAATCACTTTCATGTTCAAATCACATAACTTCATCTACTCAATAATACATCAAATTTCATTGTTTACTTACTCATGTTCATAACAAAGCGAAATTAGCAAATGTTGTTCATTCATTACAAGGCAAAGCTTGAGCAGCTAAATCTAGTAACTCATCATTAGTCGGTGGTAGAACAATAGAATCTTCATCAGTTTTAGAACCACAACCGAAAAGATTAAGGCAAATAATAGATAAAATTCAGATTAAAAATAATTTTTTCATGAGACTGTATGAATGGATAAAACACATTATCATTAACCAAAAATCTTATTTTTACAAGTGAAAATAAAAAAAGGCCTCCATTTGGAGACCTACATTTTTTTGAAAATAAAATTTTAGTAAGCGAATTGATAATTTATAGTCTCATTTCCATTTTCAACGCTCGCAGCAACGAAATCTAATGTTTCAGGATTTACAATATATAATACTTGTAACTCTGTACCATCCTGTAATACAACTTTTGTAAGAGTATAAATCATTCCATCTTCGATTCCAGAACTAACAACTTCTCTTGAAGCCATAGTTGCATGTTCAGGAATTAATAATGTGTGAGATAGATCTTCAGGATAAACATATTCTCCATTATTAGTTTCCTGTGTTTCCATATTATAAGTTGTATAAGTATATGATTTAGGGAAATGCGTTTCAGCAAGTTCATCTAGCTCTTCAGTAGTTAAAGATGTTTTTGCTCATTCAGGTAGAACGTAGTCTTCTTCATCAACGGTATTGTAAATGATTTCTCATTTCTTACATTCATCTCTATAAAAAGACCATTCTTCACAATAAGTTCCATCATCAAATATACAAAGTCATTCTCCTTCTTGTAATAATAGCGTTCCACCATTTTCTTCACAGTAAGTAGATGCTGGATTTGCAGTTTCTGTATCAGATTTATTACAACCAGCTAGAGTTAAACATCATATTGCTAATAAAGCAACAAGCCCAAAGATTTTAGGTTTCATAATTTTTATAAATTTACAAAAATAAAAAACATCACTACTAATTTAAATAAATAATTCCATATTTCAAGGGAATGATTGTTTTTTAAAATTAAGTTAAAAATAAAAAATGGCATGGAGATAAACTCCACACCGATCAATTTTTTTTAAGATATCCCTTTCTTTCAAGGTATTCACTTACTAATTTAGCAGTATAAATCCCTAAGAAATGAGTCCCTGCTATAATAAGAACGGATATCCATCCATGTTTTGCGATTAGAACAACTACAGTTGCATAGAATATTGAAGTTAACATTCCAACTAAAGCGGCTTTTAATCTCGTGGATTTGATAAGGAAGATATACTTCAAATTCTGTAAGAATACATTCGTGAAGCTAATCACAAAGAATAGTGCATATTCAACCCAAACAGGGCCGAGAGAAATTGAATTTAATGCATCATGCATAATCAAATTTTTTTGTTTTTCCCAGCAAATCTTAGGCTTTGCTGATTTGCCCTTTTGTTTATAAAATCACTATATTGATTCAATTATACAAAAACAAGATTTTTTTATTTGAAATTGTTTTGTTTAATACTAAAATCAATCATTATAATGACACTTTATTCCATAAATAACAAACAAATGGCATCAAAAGTTTATTTTATCAAAGAAATTACACCAGAATCTCTAATCAGAATTTATGAAAAATTATGAGTTGAACTGAAATGAAAAGTTTGAGTGAAAGTTTCTACATGAGAAAGAGGTTCAAAGTGATATCTAAAAGCAGACCTAATCTGACCATTAGTCCAGAAATTAAATGGAACAATAGTTGAATGTAATACTGCTTATCCATGATCAAGAACAGAGGTAAAAGAGCACCTCAAAACTGCACAAGAACATTGATTCACATCTTTTGCTGATGTAGATATTATGGATGCAGAATGAGAATTTCAAATCCCAGTAAAAAATGGAAAACATTTGAAATATGATATTGTCTGAAATCACTTGAAAGATTATGACTGTATGCTAAATCTCGCTCACTGAAAATGACACATGATGTGAGGATTTGGAGCTAATTTGAAAAATCAATCAATTTGAGTGGCTTCTCGCAATGGAAAAGCTTATATCCATAGCTGTGGACAGACTGTAGATCCAGATGAATGTTGGATAGTAAAATTTGAACAACAAGATTTCATTGAATCAATGGCTGAAGCTGCAACAGCTGTAGCTGATTATTTCAAAGAACAAAATAAACCAATTTTGTATATCACTGTAGCAAATGCAATCAGTCTGGACTGTGACTGTGATGCTCATCAATGAGATCCTGTTATCGCTGATATTGGAATTTTTGCAAGCTTGGATCCAGTTGCAAATGATCAGGCTTTTATTGATGCTATACGGGCTACTCATGAAGAGTGAACCAAAGATATTCAAGAAAGAATTGATTCTAGAAAATGAAGACATATCACAGAATATGCAGAAAGTCTTGGGCTTGGAAGTACAGAATATGAATTAGTAAATATAGATGAATAGTTTATAAAGTTTATTGAAATGATGTGAAACCGTCCTATTAAAGATGAACTTTGAAAATCTCATAGTTCATTGAAGCTGATATTAACTGTAATATTTATAGTAGCATTATTAGTTAGCAATGTAATTACATGAAGACAAATTGCATTACCATTTTGAATCACAATGACAGGAGCAATTATTATTTTTCCAATAACTTACATTTTATCAGATGTTTTTAGTGA
>JAEEGI010019703.1_pt1 | contig 13577 bp, 2 predicted proteins | sample 8958751 | NCBI WGS metagenome assembly JAEEGI01 (sample SAMN16246545, study PRJNA631951) | gut metagenome | biome: gut microbiome; feature: rumen; material: KS-attached | host: Bos | place: Iran: Karaj | collected 2018-10
GATAATATCAATAGTATTTTCTCTCTTCTTATAAAAATATACAATAACAATAAAGACTTTATCATTATATCTCCTTATTTCATTGAATCTTATTTAAAATTTTTTAAAGAAAAATATAATGGTGATAATCTAAAGAATTATATTTTATTATATGAGTGGGTGAAAAAAAAAGAATTATTTAATGATAATAATTTAAAATTATTTAAATCTAATATACCTCAACTAATTACATCTTCAAATGAAAAAACACAGAAACCAATTGATACTTTAACTTCAAATGAAATAATTAAACTTTATTATATAGCACAAGAAGAAAAAATCTATTTATTTACTCTAAATGAGGAAACATTATTAAGAAAAATTACCCTTTCAACTATTGATGATGAATTTAAAAACTATTTTAAAAAAATTAATATAAAAAAATGTGAAAATTTATTTCTTTCTCTTTTTAGTAAAATTCAAAATATTAAGGATATTAATAAATTATTTGAATTAATTAATTATAAGGAATTACGTTCTGTGAGAATTTCTGAATCTTTCAGAGCATACATTGATAAATTCAAAGATCAACTTAGACATTTTAATAACGATGAAAATGAATTATTATCTGATATAATTGTGAAAACAATTGTAATATGTCATAATAACTATGTTAATTATTCAATAATTCTTGAAGACATAAAAGGTTTGAATGATAATCAATTTAATTGTATTTGTCCAAAAATTGTCAAAGATTTTGAAGGAAATTTACCAGATAATATATTTAATTTCATAATAGGACATTTACAAAGTTTAAACCCAGAAGAATGTATTAGTATTCTATTAAATGCACATAACCTATATATAATAGACAAATTTTTTGAGAATTATGAAAAATCAAAAGCATTAAATGAAGAAGATTTTTTTTCTATTAAAGAAACAGAAAATGAAAAATTTAATTTTTTTTGCCTTCTAATCAAAAATTATTTTTTTGAAGATTATCAAGAAATGTATTTTATTAAAAAAGTTAAATTAACACTTGAAAAAATAAAAATTAAGTTAGAAAAAAAAAAATATCAATTTGATAAAATAAAAGTAATAAATAAATTAGAAAAAAATAATCAATTGGAAAAAAGATTATTTTGTGTATTTCAAAATGAAAAAAGATCAAAAGATTTTTTAAACTATTTTAAAGAAATTTCTAACAAAGCAATATCAATTGAGAAAAAATTAGAAAATTCATTTTATTATTTAAAAAAATATTTTACAAATTCAGAAAACGAATCTATATCAAAACTAGGAAATATACTAAATGATATTCAAAATTATGAAGTTGAAAATATAATAAATTTAAATTTTTTGGGTGTAGATATTTCAAATATAAATCTTGATGAATTAAATCGAAAATCTATTGAAATTAAAAAAATAGATAAATCTTTATTTTTCAAAGAAATTTTTGAAAAATGTAAAAAAAATCAAAATAATGAAGAAATGATTTTAAATGAAACAATTAACAAATTTAATGGATTAGAAGATATTCTTAATGGTAATGATTCTCAGAAAATTTCAGAGGAAGAAATTATAGATATAGTTAAATCAATTAGAAAAGAAGATGAATTAAAAACACAAATTAATTTACTCAAAAAAATTTTTTTTAATAATGAAGAAGAAGAAAAAATAGGAGAAAGAAATTTAATATTAATTCATTCTCAAGAAAAAATAAAAAAATTAATTTCTAATATACTTAAATTATCAGATAAATTTGAAATTAAGAAAGATGATTTATATAACCAATTAGAAAAGATTAAAAATGATTTAGAAAAAAAAATTAAATTGAATGAACTTAATTTAATTCAAGAAAAGATTGTTTCTTTTAATTTACCAATTTTTAATGAAGAAAAAGCTAAAACTATAATAGAATATTTGTATAATAAAGAAGGAATAGTAGATTTCTTATATAATAAAAAAGTGGAAGATATAAGAAATTTACATGATTTTGCAGGAGAAGATACTGAATCATATAATGTTAATACTTTTGATTTACAATGTTTAGAAACATGTGTTTATTTTATTCAAGAATTAAAAATTATAAAGACTAAAATATTAAGACAATTTTTAAAAGAATTTATGGATTTAATAAACAAACAAAGATTTGAACAATTAGAAGTTTCCTTAAAATGTACTTCTGAAAAATATATTGAATTAAGTAGCTTATATACTGATCAACTTGATAGAGATTCACTTTCAAAAAAAAATATTGAAGAAATATACAGACAAAGTACTTTCACTTTAACATATTCTAATCTAGGTTATACATGCGAAGTAGATTATGAATATAAAAATAAAGATAAAGAAAAAAGAAAATTTGAAGATATTTTAGATTATAGAGATCATGCTTTAATGAGAAAAAAAGATGAAAATAATGAAAATAAAGAAGATTTATTTTATAACATTTGTGTTAAATTTGCGAAAATTATTGGTTCAATAATGAAAATTTTAGAATTATTAAATTTAATAGCCAATAAAGGTTATTATGAAGATTTAAGTTATAAAATTATTATAATTGAGGGAAATACAATATGTGAAAAATCTGAACGTTTAAATTCTAATTATAATACTTTCACAATTGAAGAATTGACTGAACAATTAAAAGAGATAATAAATAAACAAAAAGAAAAAGAAAAAAAAATTTTTGAAGAAGAAGAAGTTACTAGATTAATTTATGGAAGACAATTTAAAACAATTTACACTTATTTAATGTTAAATCCAAAAAATAAATCAGATATTGATATGAGTTATTTAAATAAATATTTAAGTTGTAATAAATTTAACGGTGAATTAAACTTTGAAGCAATTAAATCAGGAGATCAATTAAAAGATATGTATAAAAACGCAGCTGAGTATATAAAAAAAATTCATATGAGATGTAATTTAAATTATGAAAAAATTTATGAACAATCAAAAATAAAAATTGAGATAAATGCTGAAACAATAAAATTTAAAGAATATAGAGGTATTTTTAGTTATAAATCATCAAAACAAGAATTAACATCAAATTGTATTGAAATTTATAAACAATTAACAAAAAATTATCCAACAGCACAAACTGTTCTTTATTGTAATAATCAAACTAATCAAGAAGAAATAAATTCATTCTTATATAGATCAATTAAAGCTACTTTTAAATGTCTCTTTGTTATTATAACTCCTGAAAATTTAACTATTTCAAATAGAAAATTTATGTTTGATTTAATGAAAGAATTATTAACAAATTATGAAATGATTTCATGTTTATTATTCTTATATATTGATATTAATAATGATTTAATTAGTCAAATTAGGAGAATGCCAGAACATATTCAATTTATATTTAAATCAAAAAAAATTTCAAAAAATGATGATGAAGATATTAATAAAATAGAAGTTTATTACTCTAATGTTTCTGGAATTGGAAAATCAAGAACAATAATTGACAAATTAAAAGAATATGAAAAAGATGGTTATAAATATATTTATTTTCCAATTGGAGGAGAAGTTACAAAAAATGAAATTTTAGATAGATTATTTGAATTAAAAAAAAAAAACAATAAAATAGGACTTCATTTAGATTTATATGATACAAATCAAATTCAATTAATAAATGAATTTTTATTTTCATTTTTGATTACAAAATGTTATAGTTTAAATGATAATTTATTTTATTATGGAGATGAAATAAGAATAAAAATAGAAGTTCCAAATGGATTTTTTGATTATTTTGATTTATATCCAATTTTAAATAACATTAAAAAAGTAAAAATTAATCATATACCTTTACCTCCATTAATAATAGAAAATAGATTAGATTCAAATATTCAAATTGCATGTAATTATTTAAAAAATTATGAAAATACATTAATAAATAAAGCTGATATTTATATTGAAGGTGTATCAACAATGGAATTTGAAGGAAAAAGAATAATAATAGATAAACCTTTACCTCAAGATGAATGTTGGAGATTAATTAAAAAATATATGAAAAAAATTAATCCTACTTATTATCAAATTAATGCATTTATTAATGTTTTAGCAGATCAATTAAGATATTTCACTAATAGTATTTATTTAAATAGAGAACAATTAGATAATTTAATTCAAAATGGAGGAAGAAAAAGATTAGAAAATATTAGATTATTTATGATGGAATCATTAACTAAATTAACTCAACATTTCACTTCTAGTGCATATGAAGATGTTTTATCTGGTCAAAAAGCTGCTTTAGAATATAAAAAAAAGTTTGGTGAATTTGATGCTGAAGAAGCAAGAGAAAAAGCAGCTCAAAATTCAATAAATAAAAAACCTATTAATTTTAATAATATTCCAAGTTTAGTTTATTTGAATGAAGAGAAAGATTATCTGAGTATAATTACAAATTGTGATAAAAATTCAGAAGAATACAAAGATTTATTTGAATTATTTAATTCAAATTTAGTTAAAAACTTCAAAGATTTAATTAATTATAAATCTTTGAATAATGAGGAATTTTTAGAAGAAATAAAGAAATTATTGGATTTAAAAAATGAAATAAAAGGAAAAATATTTAATTTTAATGGGAAAGATCTTAAACCATTAATTGAAATAGTTGAAAATTATGTTTTTACAGCTGATAATTTTATTAAAATGGTTTTAATATTATTAAGAATAAGAGCAAATATTCCTGTAATTATGATGGGAGAAACAGGATGTGGAAAAACATCTTTAATAAGAATAATAGCAGAATTAAAAAATAATAAAATGAAAATATTAAATATTCATGCAGGAATAACAGATAAAGAAATTATTGATTTTATGGAAGGAAAATCAAACTATAATGATATTAATTTAATTGGAGAAGGATTTATTGAAGAGGAAAGATTATTAACTAAAGAAGAAAAAAAGGAAAGAAAAGAAAAAAAAATAGTTAAATTACAAGCAAAAAAATTAAATAAAAGTAATGAAGATTATCCTTTAATTTGGGTATTTTTAGATGAAATTAATACCTGTAATTCAATGGGATTAATAAGTGAAATAATGTGTAAACATACAATGTATGGAAAAAAAATATATAAAAATGTTCAATTTATTGCAGCTTGTAATCCTTATAGAATTTGTAGTAAAAAATTAGAACAAGTTGGTCTATATAACAATTCAGTAAAAAGAAGAAGTCAAAATTTAATTTATATTGTTAATCCTCTACCTCATTCACTTTTAAATTTTGTTTTTGATTTTGGAAATTTAAGACCTGAAGATGAAAATAGATATATTTATAATATGATTCTTCAACCTTTTGAAAAAAAAATTGTAGATACAAATTTAAAAGATGAATTAATTATTATGACAGTAAATGCAATAAAAACTTGCCAAAATTATATTAGAGATAAATATGATGTATCTTCAGTAAGTTTAAGAGAAGTTAGAAGATTTATTATATTTTATGAATGGTTTTTTGATTTCTTAAACAAGAAGAAAAAAGAAAAATATCAAAGGTTAGATTTTTCGAAATACTTAGATTCAGAAATAAAACATCAAAGAAATTCAATAATATTAAGTATATATACATGTTATTATATAAGGATTTTTAACAAAGAATACAGAAAAGAATTAAAAGAAAAAATGAATACAATTTTTGGAATAGATTTTGAAGATTTTCCTTTAAAATTATCAAGATTAATCGCAGATGAAGTAGAAACAGGAGAAGGAATAGCAAAGAACAGATCATTGTTAGATAATTTGTTTGGAATATTTGTTTGTGTAAGTAATAAAGTTCCAATATTTATATGTGGAAAACCAGGATGTAGTAAATCATTAAGTGTTCAATTAATATTTAAAACAATGATAGGAGAAGATTCACCTTCAAAATTTTTTAAACAAGAACCAAAAATAATAAGACACTCATATCAAGGTTCATTATCAAGTACTTCAGAAGGAGTACTTAAATTATTTAAAGTAGCTAGAAAAGCAATTGAAAAAAGGGAAAATAATAATCAAGAAATAAGAAATGTAATATCAATGATATATTTTGACGAAATGGGACTTGCTGAAATTTCTCCAAATAATCCTTTAAAAGTAATGCATTCTCAATTAGAATATGATGAAAATAAAGAAAAAGTTGCTTTTGTTGGTATTTCAAATTGGACTCTTGATGCTTCGAAAATGAATAGAGGTATTTATTTATCTATTCCTGTTCCTGATGAAGAAGATTTAATTGAAACTGCTACTAAAATTGCTGAATCTTATAGTAATAGTTTAACTATAAATTATAAAAACGAAATTAGTGAACTTGCTCAATCTTATTATGAATATAAAGAATATTTAAGTAAACAAGAAGAAAAAAAAAAAGATTTTCATGGATTAAGAGATTTTTATCATTTAATTAAAGTAACTTGTAAAAATTTATTAAAAGAAAGTATTCATACTGATTTAGAATTATTAAATATTTTAATTAATAGTATTGAAAGGAATTTTGCTGGTTTAAAAGATTCTGTAAAACAATTTAAAATTATATTTAAAAAAAAACATCCTAATGCAACTGCAGTTGATGAATATGATGTGAAAAATTGTATTATAGAAAATATGAAAGATAATACAAGTAGATATTTACTTCTTGTAACAAAAGCTTCAATAAGTCAATTTTTAATTAATTCAATATTAAAAGAATTAAATAAAACAGGAATATTTTTTATTGGAAGTAAATTTGAAAAAGATATTAAAGAAGAAAGTTATAGAGCAGGTTTACTAAATAAATTACAATATACTGTTAGTCAAGACAATGTAATGATATTAAAAAATTTAGATTCAATTTATCCTTCTTTCTATAATTTATTTAATCAAAATTTTATAAAATTAGGAGAAAGAAATTATGTAAGAATTTCTTTAGGTTATTCTAAAACTCATACTTATTTTGTTAATAATAATTTTAAATGTGTTGTTTTATTAGATGAAACTGAAATTGAAAAACAAGATCCTCCATTTTTAAATAGATTTGAAAAACATATTGTTTCATTTGATTTTCTACTCAATGGAGATGAAATTAAAAAATCTAAAGAAATTTCAAAAACAATTAGTGAATTAATTGATAATAAAAATTCAAAAGAACAATTAAAAATTGATTTATCTAAACAATTATTAAATTGTGATTTGGAAGAAATTCAAGGAATGATTTATAAAAAAAAAAATGTAGAAAATATAGAAGATCAATTAACTTATATTTTAAAAAAAATTGCTCCAACTCTTTCACAAGATATTATTGCTTTTGCTAAAAATTCAGGTTATATTAATAAGAATAGAGCAGTTTTTGATAAAATTTTAGAATTTTATAATAAATATGAACATGGAAAATTAACTGAATATTTAAAAACAATAAATACATCTAAACATGTTATTTATACTTTTTCTAATATTATGGAAAATATATTTGGAATTAAAAATGATGAGAGAGTAATTAATGATAAATATGGTGAATTTAATAATGATAATTGTTATGATGTTTTAGTTGAAGGTTATAACTCAGAAAGAGAAATTGAAGATGAAATTAGAAAATATTATGAACGTAATAGATTGAAATTATGTATTTTTAGATTTGAAGAGAATGATTGTATACATTTGAATCATATTAACTTTTTAATTGAAAATTATGAAAATCAAACAAATAGAGATGAAAATAATAAAAAACCTATATTATTTATAATTCATTTAAAGAGATATTTAACTAAATGTATTTATGAGAAGGATACAAAAAATATTGAAAACAATTATCTAATTTCCCATATAAGTGATTATCCTCAAGTTTTTATTGATAATTTATCAGGAAATATATTTGAATTTGAGAAAATATTAAATTATAATAACAATTTCAATGAAATGATTGATTTACAAAAAGAATTTGAAGAAGGATTATATTATACATATACTACAATAAATTATACTTTTTATAATGTAACTGAAAACTTTAATAAAGATGATTATATACAAAAAAGTTGCAATTTTCTTTTAGACAATATAAATTATAAAAATCATTTAATTGAATGTATAAAAAAGGAAATGATTTCTTCTGGTGAAAATATAGTTTCTTCTGTTTTTTATGATAATACTTTTGAAAGAAATGATATTGATTTTGTTTCAGTGATTTATAGATATTTATGTAATTTATTTAGATATTATTTAAACAAAACTATAATAAAAATAGAAAGAGATGGTGTGTTATCATCTTTAATATATGATGAAGATAATATAAATGAAAAAGAAAGATTTTTTCAAATATATTTAGAAAATTTAGATATTAATGATGTAAGATTTGATGATCATCTTTTAAAAAATCCTGTGTCAATTACTTTAAATTTAGGTTTTCCATCATCTTCAGGAGCTTTAGAAAACATTATAGTTTATATAGAATCAATTAAAGATGATTATTTGAAAAACGAAGCAGATCTTACTATAAATGATGATAATGATGAAGATGCAATTAATAATTATAATGAATATAAATCAAAAATTTTAGATAATGTTAATAAAGAATTAGAATCTCAAATTTTATATAAATTATTTAAAGAAAATGAAGAAAATAATTATAATCTTTTACTTAAAGATTTCTTCACCATTTATATTAGTAAATATTTAGGAAATGTAGAAAAAAAGGAAATAGAATTATTTATGAAAATTACTGAATTATATATTAAAAATAAACAATTGGAAAATATTGAATTAAGAATATGTGAAATAATATTATTTTTCCAAAGTTATTCTATGATCTTTCAAAATTATATTAAAATAATAAGAGACAGTAAACAATTTTTTGAAGGTATTTATGAACAATTCATAAATGATCTTTCAAACACTGAATATAATTGTTTGAACAATTCTCAAAATATAAAAAAAATTAATGAAACAATATATATAGTCTTTGAATGTTTAATAAAAATTATTTTAAATAAAATTGAAACTTTTGAAGATAAAAATGATGGAGAAAAATTGAATAAAATGATAGAATTTTTAAATGATATTTCAAATAATATTTTACAATTAAATTATGAATTTATTTTATATCTTCGTGAAATATATACTTTATTATGTTTTATAAAAGTTCATGAAGCTTTAACTAAAAGTGGAAAATCTACACTAAACAATATAAAAGAATATCTTAGAAATATTAATGAACAATTTAAATGTTTATATGAAGGAAATGAACCTCAATCAAAAACATTATTAAATAAAGAATTTAACTTTTTAAAAACAAATGTTAATGAAATATATTTTCCTGATTTAATAATTATTATCTTTTCACATAGAATTAAACAATTTAAAAGTGAAGATTATAGAGTTCAATTACTTGAATTTATTTTAAGTGATAAAAAGTTAATAAAATTATCACAGCCTTTATTATATATATTTTTAAAAAGATATGATTTAATTCCTTTATCTGATGATAATATTGAGAGAGAAGAATGTATAAATTCATTTCTTTCTATATCAAAAGAAAATGAGAATCAAACAATATTAAACTTATTAAATAATACAAAAGATGAAATTTTAGATGAAATTTTATTATATTTATTTGAAACAAAAATTAACATTTATTTTGGAAATAAAAATTCAATTGAAGATTTATTAGGTAATTTATCTTTGGAATATTTTCAATTAAGTGTTTGCTTCATAGAAAATAATGAATATAATTTAAATAATTTTAAATTAGGTATTCTTTATAGTATTGCTTATATTAAATGTTATTGTTTACTTTTATCAGAAGTTATATATAAGAAGGAAAAAAATGATCAAATCAATTTAACACCCTTCAATGATATTCTAAATAATAAAAAAAATAATTTTAGGGAAACTCTAAAATTATTCATTTTAAAATGTTTAAATATTTTATATTTAAAAAGTTATGATGAACTTCGGAATTTTAGTTTTGCTCTACATCAAATAAATTGGATTAATGACTTTAATTTCGAAGAACAAGTATTTAAATTAGATTATTTATTCTTAGATATTAATCAACAAGAAAATTATAATAAAATGATTAGACAATTTTTAGATGATTCAAATTTAAAATATGGCCAAATGAAAGAAATGAAAGTTTTAATTGAATCAATAGGTTTTAATATTTTCTATGATATTTCAATAAATAATATTATTTCACATACATGTTCTCAAAACTTTCAAACTGATTCTCAAATTTATGCTCAATTTTCAACATATGTTTTATCAATTTTAGAAGAAGGAATAGAAAATATGACTGAAATAACAAAGGATCTTTTAAAGTTATTTTATTCCCTTGAAACTTTTAATGAAAAATTAAATATATTTATTGGTAAACCAATTAATGAATTTGAAATATTATTATATTCTCATAAAGTATCATTAATATGTTCTCAATCACGTCAAAATTCTTTTTATAAAAAATTAATGTCAAAAGATATAATAAAAACAATAAAAGAAAATTTTATTCCAGGAGGAGAGCCAAATGACAATATAAGAATAACATCATTTAAACAATTAGAAGAATATTTAAGAGGATTTAATAATTCAAGTCAAGCAGCATATGTTTGTTCATGTGGTTATTGGTATTCAGTTCCTCCATGTGGTTTACCTACTTCTACTTCAAAGTGTCCAATTTGTAATCAAATGATTGGAGGAACTGAGTATAAATTAGTTGAAAGAGATGGACATATGAGAATTTATTTAAATGAAGAACAAAGAAAAGAAGTCAGTAAAAGATCTTATTATATTCCTTTTCATTCTAAATTACTCAATGAATATAAGAATGAAGTTGAAAATTTAAAAATGAATGACTTGTTTAAAGGTTTTAGAAGAGTAAATATTGAATATTTTCTCTCTAATAAAAAAGAAGTTAGGAATTTAAATAATATTTCTTATAGACTGCTTAATTTTATTTTCTATTCTTGTATTTTTTATTCTAAAATTTTAGGATTTTTAAAGGAAGAACAAATTAAAGAATATTTATTAAAAGATATCCCTAAAGATTTAATATGGATGATAAATGAAAATTGGAATATATTAAAAAAAGAATTGATAGAACAAAATGTAAGTGAAATTCAAATTTTCTTTAATTTAATATTTCCTAAATTATCAGAAAAAATTAATAATGCAGAAAATTTTAATACTCCTGAATTAAGAATAAATTTTGAAAATAGTATAAATTCATTAGTACAAGAAGTAATAAATAATTATGCTAATTTATCAGAAAAATATAAACAATTTAATAAAAATATATTAGGACATAAAGATAATTTAATTAAATTAATATTACAAGAAAGAATTGATCCAAGAGAAATAGATTCAAGAAATTATATTTTAATTAAATATTTTACTGTTCCAAAATATCCTTCCAAAGAAGATTTTTGGGAGAAAATACAATTAATAAATAAAAACCAAGTATCAATTATTAATTCATATCATGATAATCAAGAAAGTATAGAAAAATTACAAAATATATTATTAATGAATCCATTTGAAAATTATGCGTTATTAAAATATTCAAATAAAATAACAAGATTAGAATCAAAGAGAATATTAATTAAAAATGAATTAATAAATAATCCAGAAATAAAACCAAAATATGAAAATTTTGAAAAAGGATATAATGCAATATCAGACAAAGCATTAAAATATGGATGTAAACAGTTAGAAAAAATAAAAAGAATATCTTCTGAAGATTCAATAGCATATATTTTAAATGATAATGGAGAACTTGATTGTGGAATGTATATTGCTGCAGCATATCAAAAATTTTTTGAATATCAAAATAACTTTTTAAATCCTATTTTAGGTAATATTGATTTAACAGAATTAAAATATTTTAAAAATCAAATTCAAAAAGAAATTCTTCCTCAAAAAGCTACTAAATTAGAAGTTGTTTCTTTTGATATTCAGAATGATGTTTTTGATTCTTTTGATGAATTAATTTCTTCTTATTCTTTTAGAAAATGTATTAATAAAGATAATAAAATTTTTTATGAAAATTATAGAGAAATTGAATATGATTATAAAAAAATTGAAATTGAATTAGGAAAAATTTTACTTCCTGGAAAAAGGAAATTTTCAGAAAAACAAATTTTTATTATTTATGCTTTTGAAGGTTATGTTGGAGAAAATTCTAATGCTATAAAAATATTTAATGATAGTTATCCTCCTAAAAAAATTGATGATAATACAAAAAAAGAAATAAGAAATGATTTAAATGAAGCTGATTATAAAGAAATTTTATTTAATTTACAACTTTTAATATTCCATTATCAAAATAAGAAAAATAATATTGAAAGTTCTTCATCACTTTCAGAAGCAATTGAAAATTTACCAAATATAATAATAATACCAGATAAAACTAAAGAATTTATCAGAAAGAGAGATTTAAAAATATATCATTTAATTGATTTATATGAATTTATAGAATATTTATCTTATAGATTAATTTTAGAAAATGTTCCAGAAATATATAAAAATAAATTAACTGAAAAACAGAAAAAAAACATAGATGATTTTTTTAATAATAATAAAATAATAACAAGAAGTCAATTTGCAACAACAATAAGAAAATATATTTCAAGATATTTAAGTGGTACAAAGCAAATAGATTATCAAAATGAAAATATTAATATTTTAGATATTATAAGTCTTAAAGAAGAATTATGGGATAAAAATATTTATGATAATCAAGAAAATCAATATAATTTAAATCAAATAAATAATGAAAATGATATTGAAGATATAATTTTTAATGAAATGATTGAAAAAATGCAAAAATCATTTAATGTTGAAGTTTCTAATGCAGTTGATTTATATGAATATTTAGGTGAAGATATTAAAGATTTTGGAGAAGTTGAACAATTAAATTCAAAAGTAATTAGTGGTAATAATGTAAATAATCAAGATAATATTAGAAAAAGAAGAAGAGGAATGAATTATTAAATATCAGTTATATCAATTTTCATATTAATAGATATTTTTCATATAATTTTCAAGTTTTGAAATTATTCAATTATTTATATCAAATAAATTTCCTTAAAACATATTTGATTTTAAAAATGGAATTATTCAAAAATATAATTTATTTATATAATTTTTTCCAAATCATTAAATTTTAGTAATGTTATTTATAATGTTTATTTTGGACATAAATTTAAGAAGTAACTCTGATTTAAATGTATTATTTATTGAAGCAAGAGGAATTCATCTAATTTTACTATTTTTAAATTCACTCATTTGAGATAATTACAATCAATTCCACAGATTTTAGATAATAATTATTATCAAAATACCCTTTTTCATTATATTTAATAGCTATAACAAAAATTGAAAAATATAACATTTATATTATAAAATATAAATTAATATTGTAATTAAAGGACTTGAGTAAAATTGTATATATTTAACTAGATATTCTAAATAATTTTCAAATAAATGAATAATTAAATTACAAACATAATTTTCTTTACAAAACATCAGTTAATATTGATTATAATATATTAATTAATAAAGAACAACATTCTTTTGTTATAAAAAAATTATTTCTTTTTCAATTACTTCATTCATGACTTCATTTATATGATTTATTAAATATAACG
>JAEEGI010019712.1_pt1 | contig 13574 bp, 9 predicted proteins | sample 8958751 | NCBI WGS metagenome assembly JAEEGI01 (sample SAMN16246545, study PRJNA631951) | gut metagenome | biome: gut microbiome; feature: rumen; material: KS-attached | host: Bos | place: Iran: Karaj | collected 2018-10
CGACCTGCCTGAAGCGGATCAAAGACGAGTTCGGCGACACCGTCAAGGTCGGCGGCCCCGCGCTCTGCACCTGGCGTCCGTCGCGTTCTGACCGCATTGGCACGGAAGCATACTTCCGCGCAATCTTCTCCGCCTGCCGCGAGGCCGGCATTGCGCCGGACTTCATTTCATGGCACTACTACGGGAACAAGCCGGAAGAAGTCCTCGCATCAGTCGCGCGGGCGAGAAAGTTCTGCAATGACGAGGGTTTCCCCAAGTGTGAGCTCATCCTCGACGAATGGCACTACAGGAACGCCTCGTGGGACGCATTGCGCTCGGCGGATCCCGCAGTCAAGCGCAAGGCCTGGACCGGCCCCGCCTCGCACAACGGCATCGACTCGTCCTGCTTCAACCTGACGCTTCTCTCGAAGTTCCAGACCTCAAAGCTGGACCAGGCCTTCTACTACGGCTGCAAGAATGTCGGCTCGTGGGGCTACAAGAGCGAAGCAGGCGAGAAGTACAAGGTCTACTACGGGCTGAAGATGTTCGGCGACTTTCTGCGCGATTTCCCAGTCATGTGCGCTTCGGCAAGCGACAAAGCCGGCGTGACGGTTCTCTCGGCCAAGTCTGCGGATGGTTCGCGTAAGGCCGTGCTCGTCACGGACTACCGTTCGAAGCTTGGCGAGCTGTCCATTGACATCAAAGGAGTCGCACCGGACGCGGAGTGCGAAGTGACAATCCACGACTTCGAGCGGAATCTCGAAACAGTCAAGGCCAAGCTCGAAGGCGGCAAGCTCGTCCTTCCGAAGCGCGACGCGAACAGCGCGGCGTTCCTAATAGCGTTCTAAACGCCTACGGGCGCAATGATGCGATTGGTGCGACCAGAATGCCGTCGCTGCGTCGAACCGCATACTCGCCGGTGGCCACGAGCACCATCAGGAAGGAGGGCGGCTTCATTTTCAAAGGATCAATTTTCGCCGCCAGCTTGTGCAGCGTAGCCACGCCTTGACCAATCAGGGTTTCTCCTCCAAGCTTGACTTCAACCAGGCCGTATGAACCATTCCGAAGGTGGATTACGGCGTCACATTCCAGCCCGCTTCCATCATGGTAGTGGTAGACGGAGCCATCCAGCGCCTCGGCGTAGCACCGCAAATCACGAATCGCCATCGTCTCGAAGAGAAAACCGAAAGTGGCAAGGTCGTTCATGAGGTCGTCCGGGCTTGCGCCCAATGCTGCCACTGCAATGGACGGGTCGGTAAAATATCGCGTGTCACTCGTTCGGACAACGGCCTTGTTGCGAAGATTTGGGCACCAGGCGGGCATGTCTTCGATGACGAAGATTTTCTTCAGCGCCTTGACGTATGAGGAGACGGTGTCCTCGTCGAAGGAGGTTGAATCATTTGCCATCACGTCCATCTTTATGGCTTTCAGCCCCGACTGTGTGCCCTGAAGCCTTGCGTAACTGCGCATAAGGCGTTTGACGCGCTCGGGATCGCGTATCGTGTTGTCGGCGCGCTGTATGTCAACATTCACAACGGAGTCGTAGTAGTTAAACGCGCGTCTGAGCGACCGAGTGCCACCTTGCAGTACGGCACGTGGCCAGCCTCCGCGGCAGACCAGGGCGGCTGTCTCGCGCAAGCTGCGGTCAGGCGCGATTCCGGTGGTAACCGGCACGTTGTCAAACAAGGCCTTGAGACTGACGCTGCCGCTTGACTCACCACTTTCCCAAAGGCTCATTGGCCGCATGGTGACCCGTGCGATACGCCCGGTTCCCGAATGGGAAATTGCGTTGTCTTTTGGCGGCACGGCGCTTCCGGTCAGGATGAATTGTCCGCAATCGTCCGCGTGGTCAACATGAAAACGAACGGCATCCCAGAATTGCGGTGCGTCCTGCCACTCGTCAATCAAACGAGGTTTCTCCCCATTAAGCAGTTCCGTTATGTCATTTTCCGCCATTTGAAGGTATAGCGCCCGCTTCTTCGGATCGGCCATGTAGAGCACACTTTTCGCAAGCTGTTCGCAGGATGTGGTCTTTCCGCACCACTTCGCACCCTGAACCAACACGGCCCCCATGCCGGCAAGTTCTTCGGATATTATTGCATCGGAAATTCTTGGAAGATAGTTTTTCATGGGATAAATTCTATCAAATCCAATAGGATTAGGCAAGTGAATTCGGTTAATTGTTAAGTTTTTATTCGGTCGAATGTTAGATTTTTATTCGGTCAAATATTAAGTTTTCGTTCGGTTAAATGTTAGATTTTCGTTCGGTTGAAAAACAATAATTTTATGTTGCTTGCGGAGCAAGTGTGGTATGATAGCACTATTGGCTAATGGCTGAATAAGCTGCCTAACGGAAAGCATCACACAATGACCATTCACCTCAAAACTGTACGCCTGTTGCTCGCCGCCCTTGTGTGTGAGGGCCTCGGGGTGTCCACCGCTCGTGCGGACTTCGTCGTCGTGGACGAGGGCCGCGCCAACGCGGTCGTCATGCTCGGTGACAACGCGAATGTGACGCAGTTCGCCGCGAAGGAACTCGTGAAATACGTCAAGGCGATGTCGGGCGCGGAGCTGCCGATCGTCGCGGACGGCGACTGCGGCACGACGAACGCCCTCCGCATCGTCACGACGAAGCCGGGTCTCCGCCGCGACGAAATCGTCCTCGGCGTCGACAAGGACAGCCATGTCCTGGAGTTGACGGGCGACGGCCCACGCGGCGGGCTCAATGCCGTCTACGAACTGCTCGAGCGCTGGGGCGTGCGCTACTTCACCCCGGAGCGGGAGAAGATTCCACAATCCTCGACTCTGTCGCTGCCGGACGGTTTCTCGTATGCCTACGCGTCGCCCTTCGAGTGGCGCAAACCGGGTTCCATCCCCCTCGACCGCAATATCGGGCCCGCCTGGGCCGTAAAACTCCGCGTGAGCCGCGAATATTCGAACAAAAACTACGGCGGAAAGCGCGACTCGGACATTGGCAGCGGTCATTCCCTCGGCAACAAGTCCTTCGTCGACGTGAAGAAGCACTTCGCGGAACATCCGGAGTGGTATGCGCTCAGGGGCGGCAAGCGCGTGACGGACGGTCAGCTCTGCCACTCCAGCGAAGGGATGCGCGCGCAGCTTCTCGACGAAATCCGCAAGAAGGCTGCGGGGCTTAAGGGACGGATCTCCGCGAACGCCGTCTACTACGTCTCGCTCTCGTATCTCGACAACAACAAGTTCTGCACCTGCGGCGAGTGCAAAAAGCTCCGCGACCGCTGGGGCGGCGCGCCCATCGGCCCCGCGCTCGACATCGCGAACTTCGTCGCCAAGGAGCTTGAAAACGACTATCCCGGACTCAGGATAAAGACGCTCGCGTACTGGGACTGGGTCGAACCGCCCTCCACGACTCCCGAGCCGCTCCACACGAACGTTTACGTCACAATCTGCCAGAATGGGAACAAGGCCCTGCCGCTTGCTCGCCAAAAGAACCTCATGGAACGCCTTCAGAAGTGGAACGCCCTTGCGCCTGGACGCCTTCTCATCTGGGACTGGGACGCCTGCTTCCGCAACTACCTCACACCCTATCCTACTTATCATCTCTACGCGGAGGACTTCCGCACCTACCGCAATCTCGGCGTGAGGCAGGTTCTCTCGCAGCTGCCGCATGGCGCGGTCTTCGCGGACTTCGTGGACATGCGCACGTACCTCTATGCGAAGCTCGCGTGGAACCCCGACCTCGACGGCGAGGCGATCGCGAAGGAGTGGATTGACTTCTGCTGCGGCAAGGGAGCGGATGCCATCTGGGACTACTACTTGCTTGTCGCCCGCGCGTTGTGGGGCGCGGACTACGCCAGACACGAGACACGCGCAAACCTCCACGGCTACAACCCCGGTCGTGGATGGCTCTCGGCAGACGACCTCGCCACGGCCTACCAGCTTTTCGAGAAGGCGTTGTCCGCCACGGCGGACGACCCGAAATCACACGCCACGGTGCGCTGCCTGAGCGCGGGCATGTTGGAGCTTGTCATCGAGCGGTACGAAGAGGTCCTGGCCGCCTTGCGCAAGCGCGGCGATTCCTTCGCGATGCCGAAGAGACTGGAGCTGGTTGACCGCTTCGAGGCCATCGGGAAGGACTTCTACAGCTGGTGCTACCGCGAGGGGCCGCAGCCACGCAACTTCGCCTCACTCGTCAAAATGCTGCGCGAGGGAACGCTGCAATAGTTGATGGGGCAGAACTTTTTCGCCGTGACACCTAGCCATGTGGTATACTAAACCACGGACCGACACGGACGCGCGGCGCTAACGCTTGCGCAACCGACAGCGAGGCGAGCGTAAGCGAAGCCTGTCCGTGAAAGTCAGTGGTTGATTGCGACACGAAAGGAGCAGAGCGCATGCTCATTTACGAAAAAGAGACACGAAGAATTTTGGGGATATGCATGGACGTTTTTCACGAACTTGGTTCCGGTTTTCTAGAGCCAGTTTATCAGGAAGCCTTGTCCATAGCTCTTAAGGAAGCAGCTATTCCATTCTGGCGCGAGCAACCCTTGACCATCTACTTCCGAGGCCAACCGTTAAAGAAGCAATACGTAGCCGATTTTGTCTGTCATGAGAAAATCATTCTTGAACTGAAAGCTGTTAAAACGATTCTCCCAGAGCACAAGGCCCAGCTCTTGAATTATCTCAAGGCTACAGGGCTGCCAATTGGATATGTCATCAATTTTCACGGAGACCAGCTAACATGGGATCGCGTTCTCGGTAAAGACGAGTGGGTTAGAACTACAGGCGAACCTCTTGTCGGGGCGAGCGTAAGCGAAGCCAGTCCGTGAAAGTCAGTGGTTAATGAACCACAGACCAACACGGACGCGCGGCGCTAACGCTTGCGCAACCATAAGTGGGCGAGCGTAAGCGAAGCCAGTCCGTGTAAGTCCGTGGTTGAGGAAAGAAGGAAAATGAAAAGGAAACTACCTGTCCGTATTGTCGCCCTTGCGTCGCTTGTCGCGTCGGCAGGACTGCGCGCCGAGAACGTCTGGACGTTGGGTGCGTACAACAAGCATCAGGGGTGGCCGCTGACGAGTCCCGACGGTGCGGTCACGGTCATTCTAAGTGGCGGAAGCGACGCAGACTTCTCCTCGGGCGCGATCGAACTGCATGGCTCAAGCATGTACGGCGGGCGTTCGCTCGTTACGGGCGAGGGCGCAATCGACATGCGCGGACTCGTGCTGGCGCAGGGGGACCGCCGGATCAAGGTCACGGCGTTGTCGATAGGCCCGTGCTTCCTCTACGAGAAAGCCGGAATCAGCGCGTTTTACGCGGACCACGTGGTAATGGTGGGCTACAAGGCCTTCGCCCGCGCGAAGCAACTCGGCGAAGTCTCGTTGTCGGGGACTGCCTCCGTGCTGCCCGACGGCTACTCGCCGACTCATCCTTCTATCCGCTGCGGCGTCTTCTCCGACTGCCCGGCGCTGACGAACATGACGCTGTCGCTGCCGCTTCTGTCCATCGGGTCGGCGGCCTTTGCAGGGACGGACAAGCTGGCGGTCGATGTCGCCGACCTCGTTCCCAAGGGCGTGACGAACATCGGCGCATGCGCCTTCCTGCACGCCGCATCGCTCCGCGGCACGCTGGAGACGACGGCCGTGCGCTCCGTCGGTACGCGCGCGTTCCAGAACGCGGGCTTCGATGAGATCCGCCTCGGCTGCGACGTTGTTTTGAAGGAGTTCCCGTCCGGCAGCTCATCGGGCGGCAAGGCCTACGGCGTCTTCACACTCTGCCCGAACCTCACGAACCTCGAAATCCGCGCGCACGGCCTCGTCTCGCTCGGCAATCTCAACTTCGGCGACTCCCCGGTTCTGCGCCGTGCGGCCTTCGACGCGCCACTGCTTGAGTCGCTCGGCGCAACGCGCGGATGCTGCAACGCGATGCCGTCACTTGAGAAAATCGAGCTGAACACTCCTGTGTTGAGAAGGGTAGGGGATTCCTGGCCACCCTTCAATGCGTCGCACAGGCTGCGCGAGGTCGTGTGGCGGTCGGAACCGCCGGCCCCGTGGGTCGTGAAGAGGATCATGAAAGGCGTCCCCGCAGTGGCTAACGTCGCCGAATCCGGCAAGAAGTGCGTTTTCCGCGTTCCCCACGACAGCGAATCGTGGAAGGCCCTTGCCTCCGAGTTCGAGGGGCGCGAAGCGGAATTCGCGCCACCTGGATGCCTCGGCGTCGTCTTCGCCTCGTCCCGCAAGGCGTGGATGATTCCAATTGACTAGTTGACTTGTCGCCAGTTCGTATTGCCCTCAGGAAAACTTTGGAAACCCATAGGATAGCGCCATGAATACTTCACCGCATTGGATCAACATCGCGCCGTTATTGCCGGACCATGCCGAGGAACTCGCCGCCGACCAGCGCTGGCTTGTCGAGAACACCCCGATTGACTCGGTCGCCTTCACCTGTACGCTCGTGCCCGAAGGTGATCCCGCCTTTGACAAGGCCTCCGTCCTCGCCGCGCGCTTCCGTCGCGTAAAGACCCTTCTTGCCGGATCGGGCGTCCGTTGCGGCCTTCTTCTCCAGGCGACGATGGGCCACGGCTGGGTTCCCAACTCGCGCACGCCCTTCCAGAGAACCGTGAGGGAGGACGGCTCGGAGCCCTATACCTTCTGCCCTCTCGGGGAGGAGTTTCTCGCCTACATCCGCAGTCAGATCGCCACGCTCGCCGCCGAGCGCCCCGACTTCTTCATGCTCGATGACGACACGCGCCTCATCACGGGCAGAAACGGTTGCTACTGCCCCCTTCACATCGCCGAGATGGAACGCCTCACGGGCCGCGCCTTTACGCGAGAATCGCTTGCGGCGGCCGTCCATGGCGAACCGGAAACGGCGCGGCTCTACAACGGCCTCCTCCGCGACTCGATCCTCATCCTCGCCCGCGCCATACGCGCCGAGCTCGACAAGGTCGATCCCGCCACTCCGTGCAGTTTCTGCTGTTGTGCGCGGGACGTCCACCACGCGGCCGACATCGCCCGCGCGCTTGCCGCCCCGGGGCAGGAGCTCGTCGTCCGACTCAACAACGGCCGCTACCTTTCGGAGACCCTTCGCGACGTTCCCGCCTGGCTCCGGCGGACGGCGGCCCAGATAGCCGTCCTCAAGGACGAGGCAACCATTCTCGCCGAGCCCGACACCTGTCCTCAGAACCGCTACTCCACGAGCGCGTCCGTTCTCCATCAGCACCTTTCGATGTCCCTCCTCGAAGGCTGCGGCGGCGCCAAGTTCTGGATCACCCGCATGGGTGGCTACGAGCCAGCATCGGGCCTGGCGTACCGGCGGATCCTCTCTGAAAACAGCGGCTTCTACCAGTCCCTCGCCAGTCTTTCCCCGCACTGGGGTGGCGTTCGCGTGCCGCTTGCGACGGAACCCGACTACTCGCTGCCGCCCCGTCCCCTTGGCCTGGACTGGGGTTCGGCCGTCCTCGGTCGCTTCGGAATACCATACGCGAACTCCGCCGATGAGGCTGCGGCGACAGTTCTCTCAGAGGATGCGGCACGACTTTCCGACGAGGAACTCCGCGCAATCCTCGCGCGGAACGCGGTTCTCGACGGCCGTGCCGCGCTCATTCTCACGGCCCGAGGCTTCGGCGACCTCTGCGGCGTCGAGGCGGCGGAATGGAGCGGCCCGGTCGCCTCTTTCGAGACGCTTGAGGACGGCTCCCGCATCAACTCCAAGATCAACGCCGTGCTTCTGCGTCCGCTTTTCCCGGCCGCGAAGGTCAAATCGCGCCTGATGCACCGCTCCGCCGCGCTTGCCGCCGATGCCGACGAGGTCGCGCCCGGCAGTGTCTTCTTCGCAAACGAACTCGGCGGCCGCGTCTTTACATTCGCCGCAAAGCTTCCCGACCACATGGGGCTCGATGTGTTCGATGTCTACAACGAACGCCGTAAACGGCAGTTCGTCGAAGCCTTCCGCCTTGTCCTCGGCACAGACTTCGCCTACTACCCCGGCGACGCGGAGGTGCTCTTCCGCGACGGCATCACGGACAAAGGGGAGCGAATACTGGCCTTTCTCAGCACGACGCTTGACCCAATCGACGAAATCACACTCCACATGCCCGACGTTCCGCACTCCGTGGAACGCCTGATGCCTGACGGAACATGGTCGCCGGTTGCTTTCCACGCCGAAGACAACGGCGAAGTCACATTTGAGACTGCGGCGAAGACCTTCCATGTCGTCGTGCTCCGACTCACACACTGAATGAAGGCGGCGTTGATTCTTCCCTGGTACGGCAAGCTGCCATGGTATTGGACGCTTTTTGAGAAAAGCGCCCAAAGGATGTGCTTTGACGTGATTATCGTCGCGGAGCGCGGGTTTCCAGCGCACGGGAGGAATTTCCGGGTTGCCGAGATGTCCCTGGACGAATTGAGGGTGAGGGCCGAGGCGACCCTTGGATGCAAAGTCTGTCTCGATTCCGGCTACAAGGTGTGCGACTTGAGGCCGATGTTCGGCCTTGTGTTTGCCGATCTGCTTTCCGACTACGATTACTGGGCATACGGGGATTGCGATGTGATCTACGGGGTCGGGCTGAACGATTTCGTGCGTAAGGCAATGCTCGGGGGCTGGGACGTGGCCACAAGCCGGAAGGATTGGCTGTGCGGACCGTTTACGCTAATGCGAAACACGGATTTCGTGAACAATCTTTTCAGGCGTTCCAACGCTTGGCGGACTGTTCTTGGTACGCCCGGAAACCAGATGTCCGACGAGCTTGGCCCAGATTGGTTCCTTTCGTATTGCATTCTGCATATGTCGATTGAGGAAATCGTCCGCCGCAGAGACTGGACATTCGGCTCCATTGTCTGGAGGGCCAAGGACATCAAGCTCCTGAGCGAAAACGTGATATACGACGACATGCCCAGACATGGCGGTTTGCACGTCCACGCGGACGGAAGGCTTACGCTTCGCGGGAAAGAGGTGGACATGTTCCATTTCATTATCATCAAGACGAAGCCGCCCTTCATCGGCCGTTTGCGCGCCGGCCACGTTCCCGACGAGTATGAACTGACACGGGACGGCGTACTTCCCTTACGGGGCGCCTGGGAGAGGTTCGGTCTCAGATTATGGCATAGGATCTGGGGATGGTCCGCGTACCTTTGGCGAGTCGCAACATGGGACGCAGGCGAGATAAGGCGCGTGCGCCGATTTGTGAAGCGACAGATCGGCATCAAGGAATGGTGGCGCTGACACCGCGGCCCGGACGAAGCGCCGCTAGAACTCAGACCCGAAGAGTACGGAGAAGTACATGGCGGAATCGACGTCGAGGTCGAGATCGCCAGAGTCTTCGAAGGTTATGTCGCGGCCTGTGAGGACGCCTGCCTCGAAGGCGAGACGGATGGTCTCCGTGAACGCGATGGAGACACCTGCGCCGAATTGCCAGCCATTTATGGTGAATTTCTCGGGGTTGTCGTCATGGTCGTCGAGCGCGTAGGTCATGTTGTTCCATGCGATCTTGCCGTAGATGCCGACAGGTCCGAGTTGCACTTCGGCGAGGGAGCGGGGAAGGCCGATTTCGGCGAAGAACATGTCCGACGGCTGCCATGCGATGCCGACGAGCGGCATTGCGATTAGATCCCAGCCCGGGCGGATTTCAACGCCTGCCCGTACGGCGGTGTCGGAGGCGAGGGCGTAGTAGAAGCATCCGCGGAAAGGAATGCCGAACGAGTGGGACTGGAAGAGCCCCTTGGCATCGGCATAGAGACCTGGTGTGGCGCCAAGCTCCAACGACCAGCCGTTCAGGTAGCGCCATATCCATGCGAAGTCGAATGGTATGGCGATGAGAACCGAAGGCATGAAACTGAGGCCGGCATCGTCCGATAGAACCGAAAGAGACGGATCGAGATCGATGAAGAGGTCTCCGGCGAGGATGTCGCGGAATTCGCCGAGGCCGAAGTGCGCATCGGCGACATAGAGGCCGAAGCCGTCGTCGCAGCCTTCGACGTCGCCCGATGAGACAAGCGAAAGCCGGTACCAGGCGTCTGATTCGTCGCTTGTGTCGAGGAAGGCCGAATAGAGGTCGGTCGGCATCGACGAGGAGGTGCCGCGAGGCTCCGGGGCATAACCCCAGTCAGATTCCTGCTCTGGACGTGGTTGCGCCGTTGGCGCGGCGTATCTTGGCTGGGCTGGCTGTTGGCGAGGCTGGCGTTGTGCCTGGGCTGGCGCGCGCTGAGGTTGAGCCGTTGCGCGCTGCGCTGGCCTGGGCTGTGGAGTTGCCGTGGGCTGGCGGGAGACACCTGTGTCCTCCCAGCCGGCGAACGAAGTGGCTGCGACGATGCAGAATGCGGAACGAAGAATGAAGAGATTGAAAGATTTCATGAGAATAATTCTACCAAAACACGTGGATCACTGCAAATGGCGATGTTCGCATTATCATCTAAAAACCGCTTCTCCTTCAGTGGTCACAGACCCATGTGTTGGTGATGACATAGAATCCGCGATGGCGAGAAAGCATGCCGCCGAAAGTCCTTAATCCGCCCTCTGACCGCATCTGGTACTCGAACGTCGGGTATGGCCCGTTGGTTGAAACGCCCAGCACGCTGAAGTGCTTCGGCCATTGGAAGGCGTCCGCATATCTGCCCATCGCCTGTCCGAATGTCTTTTCATCTTCGCTGACAACCACTAGCGGCACATCGTCTGGCGGTATGGCAAGCGAACCGGGCGGACAAAGCCGCATGATGGCGTTTGTAATTTCAAGCCCAAGAAGAATGTTCGTGTCTGTGTTTGCGCGTTCAATCATGTCCGCTATCCTGGTCGTGCCTTCCTCTTCCGCCCATTGGATTGCTATTTTGTTGAAACCGTCTGGTCGTGTCACCGAGGCTCCGCGGTCCAGCAGGAGGCGGACGCATTTTTCGGCCTTGGAACTCACAGCGTATCTCAAAAGCGGCAATGCCAGTTCTTCGGGAACTGTGCCACATGCGCCGTATTCGAAATTGGGAGAGGCTCCGGCGTCTATTAGCTTTGCAAGTTCCGCCGCATCATCCCTGTCAAGAATTTCGGACGTTTCACGATTCATAAAAACAGAGTGACCGTTGCACCATCCCGTCAGGGCGACGCTTGGGTCGATTGGCGATATGGTGGCGTTGGTTACGCCGCGTGCGTTATATTTGCTGTATGCGTCCTTGTCTCCAAGCGCACTAATGTCTTTGAAAACTTTTCGAACCCGTTCCATGTCTCCGCAAAAGACACCATCCCGCCATCCGCGCAAGAATGCTTCATGGAGAGGATGTGGTTCTAGTTCTCTCAATCCGGAAAGATAGCCATATCCGCAAAGGACGAAGGCGTATCCTTTTCGATACCCGTCCACATAGTTCGCATGGTAGTTTTTGGAAATGCCATCAGGGAATGACCCGGGATGTGGCGCAGAGGCGATTATGCGATGCCAGTACAGTGTGACATTGTTTGTCATCACGCATGCCAGCGTTTCCATTAATCCATTGTAGGGACAAGGGTATGACTGTTGGGGTTCGTCTTCAGTGACAGTGCCGATGAATGGGGTGCAACCACAGAACAAGGCGAGCAAAGCCGCCATCGTGTTTAGCTTGCAAAAAGTACAAAATGGCGACCCCATTCTACGCTCCTCTCACGGCATAGCCGAATCCCAGTAAAAAGAGTATCAAAACGCCAGACAAAATGAACGGCAGCCAGTGACCTTGCTTCCTAAACACACCCCAGCCAATTAGGAAAAAGGGGGCGAGGAGGATTATCACACAAAGTATGTTAAGAAGCGATTTGAGTGTCGTCATGTCGCGCATTGAGGTGTCTGATTGGCGCCACAGCAGAATGAAGGGCCAGAACACAATGTCCCGCCAGTCGATGCGGAGGCAGTAGTGGTGCGCCAGTCCACCATACCACTCGGCAGCAATCAATACGCCGTACAGGACGATTGCCACGGACAGTTTCAGAAGTCTTGGAGGTTGCCGCTTCGGACTTGGATAGACGAGGGACAGGGGAATCGCCAGAAGCACGAGGGTCGGCAGCAGCAAAAAGGCGATCCGAAGCATGGCCTCTATCCCCTATCTCCTATCCCCTATCTGGTCTGGGTTAGGGAGTAGCCGCAGGCCACTCGCGAACCCAGACCTCCATCTCGGACAGCCCGCGGTTCTGCCAGAGCGCGAAGGGAATAGCCGTGAAGGAGCGCTTCTTCACGGTCGGCTTGGCCGTGGAGTAGAGTTCGTTGCCGGGGCGGACGGTTTCGACGGCGTGGCCGGAGACGGCGACCGTGCCTTCGGGCAGGTCCTTGGCGGGGCCGGTGCGGAAGACGCCGTCGTCGACCATGGCGATGTTATGGAGCAGGGGACCGTTGTCGACGCTTTCAAGGGCGTAGACGAGCGGGCCGCGCTGGATTGCGACCTTCCCTGCATCGTCGTCGACGGCCGGATTCGCCCGCATGACTTCGACGGCCACCGCGAGGCGGATGTCGATCTTGTCGCCCTTCCTCCAGGCGCGGGTAATCTTCACGTAGCCGGATTCGGGCATTGTGAAGAGAGGCGAGCCGTTGACCTTGACCATGTAGCGCCGGCACCAGCCGGGGACGCGGAAGGCGAAGGTGTATTCGCCGTCCGCGAGGAAGCGGACGGTGACGTCGCCCTTATACGGGTATCCGCCTGTAACCTGGATGGCTCGGTCGCCGGAGCGGAAGGTCGAGGCGGCAGGGATGTTGAGGCGCACCTCCCTCTCACCCTCGGACCAGAGGAAGGAGCCGATTTGCGGGAGGAAGCGGCAGTAGTTGGTGGGGCAGCAGGAGCATCCGAACCACTCGACGCGTTCGCGGATGTAGGGAGAGTCGACACTGGAGCGGAGCGGGTTCCTGTAGAAGAAGTGGTCGCCGGAGAGGGAGATGCCAGCGAGGGCGCCGTTGTAGAGGGCGCGCTCGAGGACGTCCATGTAGGCGCCGTCGCCGGTGATGTTGTGCATGCGCTGCATGAACCAGACGAGACCCATGGAGGCGCAGCTCTCCGCGTAGGCGAGGAGGTTGCCGAGCTTGTAGTCGTTTTCGAAGGCCTCGCCGTTGGGGGAGGAGCCGACGCCGCCCGTGATGAACATGCGCTTCTGGGCGACGCTGCGGGCGATGTCGGCGCAGCGGGCGAGCAGTTCGGCGTCGTCGTTTGCGGCCGCGACATCCGCCGCGCCGCAGGAGAGGTACATCATGCGGACGGCGTGTCCGACCGCGTCCTTGCGTTCGCGGACGGTCGTTTCGGCCTGGAGGTTGATGAGGCCGCCCTCGTTCATCCCCTCGTTGGCGACGTAGTAGTTAGGTTTGCGGCCGCGCTCGTCGACGAAGTAGGCGGCGAGCCTCGCGTAGCGCTTCTCGCCTGTGACTTCGGCGAGCTTCATGAGGGCGAGTTCGATCTCCTCGTGGCCGGGGTAGCCGCGCATTTTGCCCTTGCCGCGACCGAAGACCGAGTCGACATAGTCGGCGTAGCGGCACATGCAGTCGAGAAAGTTGCGCTTGCCGGTGGCCTGGAAGTGCGCGACGGCGGCCTCGATGAGGTGGCCGCAGCAGTAGAGTTCGTGGTCCCAGTGGAGGCCTTTGAAGCGCTTGTCCTGGTCGGCGGTCGTGAAGTGGGTGTTGAGGTAGCCGTCGGGCT
>JAEEGI010019714.1_pt1 | contig 13573 bp, 15 predicted proteins | sample 8958751 | NCBI WGS metagenome assembly JAEEGI01 (sample SAMN16246545, study PRJNA631951) | gut metagenome | biome: gut microbiome; feature: rumen; material: KS-attached | host: Bos | place: Iran: Karaj | collected 2018-10
TGTCGTGCGTGAGCACGAAGCTGCGCGGGTTGTCGAGGACGCTGTCAGTCCACATCACGAAATAGCAGCTGTCGGCCGGACGTGCCGTGAGGGTGACGGTGACGCCCTGGTGGTACCATCCCCCGCCTTCCACCGTGCCCAGGGTGTCGTTGGTGCTGGTGGCCCTGACCTCGCTCATGTCGTTCTCCAGGAAGTAGGCCGTGAAGAGGGTGTCCTGGGTCAGGTACACGATGCGCGAGGAGTCGGTCACGCCGTCGTTCCACCGCTGGAAGCGGTAGCCCGGGTTGGGGATGGCGGCGATGTCGTGGTAGGTGCCGCGGGCATAGCGGCCGCCGCCGGCCACCGTGCCGGTCTCCTGGCCGGCCACACGGGTCTCCAGGTCGTTCATGTCCACGATGGGCAATACCCCGCCGTTGTAATAGCCGGGGGCGTCATTTCCAAATACCTCAGAAGCAGACTCCCATACACCGGAGCCGTCGGGGGACATAGGGTCGTATCCTAAACAACTATTCCATGGGAGCATCGCTATAGAGATATAAAAGGTGGGAATGTGGGTGTATATTAGAATTTCCCCACTAACGAAGTCATTGCTGTTGATGGTGGCGCCTATGTAGAATGTGGAGTCTACTGTGACGGGCTTGTCGAAATAGGCTTCGTATGCGTAGCAGTAGGCAAAAGTGTCCCCGTAGGTGCTGAGCGGCATCTTCATTATCTTAGGGGTCAATGTGTCCCATCGTGCAGAGTCGAGAGTTATCATTGTGCGGGTCCCCGCATCGTATTGGAACAATTTGACATATTCGGGCAGTCGAGGATAGCCTAATGAGAGGTGATAGTTATATAAATATCGCTGAAAGTCCTCAGGTCTTACCACCAGGGCCACACCTCCCTTCACCTGGATGGGCGAGTCCGTATAGTGGGGTATGGCAAATAAATAGCCCAAGCCAAATTGTCGTATTGTTGCATACTGGCCATTCAAAAAGGTTCTGCAGGTGTCGTACCAACGAGTGTAGTAGCAGCTGTCGTGCCTGTATTCTACTACGGTATCGTAGGTTTGGGCGGACAAGGGCAATGTGCCCATCGCCGCCAGCATGATTAACAAGAACTTTTTCATAATCGTTGCGGGTTTAGTTGTTGTTGTTTGTTACAGTAGTGCACGCCGCACTTACTTCTATATCGGTGATTTTCTGGCAACTTACAGCCACGGTTCCCAGCAATGCCATCAAGGCTAATGGAATAATAAATTTCTTCATGATTAATTAGTAGATTTTGAGGTTATTTCTGTTGTTTTGTAATGGATGATTGCGTTCTTCTGATTATCGTTAATATTGAGGAAGATGCTCATTGACATTTTATTATAGGAGAAGATAACAAGATTTCTCCTATACTCCACCCCGCTATTTGTAACGATGCTGTCGGTAATGATTCTCGAAGAAAAGGAGTTGGGTTCTGAAATGATGTCCCTGACCTCGGCAGGGTAGAGAGTGAGAGGCTTGATACCAAAATCGCGGCACAGCTCCTCCCAGCGGGCAGAGTCCTGCGCCTCCAGGAGGGTTACGTCGACGGCCAGGGTGTCGTTAAGGCGGTAGTCTTTCAGGAATGCGACATTGAGGCCCTCGGTGCCGGCATACTTGGCGTAGACCGGGCTGACCTGCCTGGTGGGGAAGAACCAATACCAGCGTTTGCATAGGGTGACGGCTGCCACCACTACGAGGAGGAGTAGGCCTACCCACATCCAGTACCGCTTTATTTCCCTGGGCAGACTCATAGCTTGCTTATCATTAGTTCAACGGTGGAGGAGGCTTGGGAGGGGGTGGTGTTCCCCCACACCATGCTTTCGGTATATTGTGGCGGGGTGGCATATGTCAGGTTGGTGCCTACCGTGCACAGTGCCAGCAGGCATGCCGTCGCCACACCTCGGCACACCTTGAGACGGCGGCGGTAGCGGGCGCAGCGGGCGTCCAGGCCTTCGGAGTTCTTGGCGGCAAGCTGCACGATGTGGCTGTAGTCGGCAGCAGTCATCGGCCGCAGATGGGGGATGGTGTGGGTGCCTTTCTTCATGATTCGTTGTTTTTATTGTTATTGTTATAATGATTTCGTAACTTTATGATGATGCGGTGGCGTAGCTGGTAGGCGCTGGGGGGCCTGATGTGCAGGATGCGGGCCACCTCGCTGGTGGAGTACCCCTGCAGCATCAGTTCCATGGCGTGGCACTCATGGGGCGTGAGCACCGAGGCCATCGTGTCGAGCAGTTCGCTCGTTTGGCTGTCGTCCTCGGCAGCCACGGTGTCGGCCATGCGCTCGTCGAGGGACACCCACGGCAGCGCACGTTGGAGGTAGTGGTGGCGCGAGAAAGCGCTGCGACAGAGCCAGTATACCCAGCGGGCTTCCTGTCTGGGAGAGAGGTCGACAGGTATCTGATGCTCGTGCTGCCAGATGCTGATGTAGCACTCCTGCTTCAGCTCGTCGCAGAGGCTTCTGTCGCCCCACGCGCGGAGCAGGCACAGATGTTCTATCTGTGCCTCGTGCCTCTTTATAAGGCTGTCGAAGTGGCTGTATCTTGTACTGTCGTCGGTGGGCATAATCTCGTCCCCCAAAAAAATGTCTACTATAATATAGGATTTTTTTGGGTCAAATATCTACATGGGGTCAAAAAAAAGTGCATTTTTTAACATAGTTTAACAGCAAGAGGGAGGGAATTTGGGAATGTGTTAATGTGTTACTCCCTTCGGTCGTGACTTTGCTTTGGTTACTCCCTGCGGTCGTGACCTTGCTTTGGCTCAGCCTCAAAAGTGAACTTTTGGGCTTTCGCCCTGCGCAAGGTTCGGCCTCGAAAGTGTACTTTCGGGCGCTCGCCCTGCGCAAAGTTAATGTGGGAATGCGGGAATGTGGGAATGTGTTACTCCTTTCGGTCGTGACGTTGCTTTGGTTACTCCCTGCGGTCGTGACCTTGCTTTGGTTACTCCCTGCGGTCGTGACCTTGCTTTGGCTCAGCCTCAAAAGTGAACTTTTGGGCTTTCGCCCTGCGCAAGGTTCAGCCTCAAAAGTGAACTTTTGGGCTTTCGCCCTGCGCAAGGTTCAGCCTCAAAAGTGAACTTTTGGGCTTTCGCCCTGCGCAAGGTTCGGCCTCGAAAGTGAACTTTCGGGCGCTCGCCCTGCGCAAAGTTAATGTGTTAGTGGCTGACGCAGTCATAATTCTCAATTCTTAATTCTCAATTCTCAATTCTTATTCCACCACCAGCTTCTGTGTGCTGGAGCGGGAGGGGGTTGCGAGAGTGAGGAAGTAGGTTCCGGCGGGGTAGCCGCCCAGCGGGAGGGAGAACGTCGCGGCCTCCACGGGCTGGGTGAGCAGACGGCGGCCGGCGGCGTCGCTGAGGGTGAGGGTACACTTGCCGCCCACGGCCTCGGGGTCGGTCACCGACACCGTCACGCTGCCCCTGGCGGGGTTGGGCGTGAGGGTGAAGAGCTGCCCGGAGTTCCCGGCTTCGTCGATGCCGACAAACTCCTGGCGGGCAAAGACGGCGGCGAAGGAGGTGTCGTGCGTGAGCACGAAGCTGCGCGGGTTGTCGAGGACGCTGTCAGTCCACATCACGAAATAGCAGCTGTCGGCCGGACGTGCCGTGAGGGTGACGGTGACGCCCTGGTGGTACCATCCCCCGCCATCCACCGTGCCCAGGGTGTCGTTGGTGCTGGTGGCCCTGACCTCGCTCATGTCGTTCTCCAGGAAGTAGGCCGTGAAGAGGGTGTCCTGGGTCAGGTACACGGTGCGCGAGGAGTCGGTCACGCCGTCGTTCCACCGCTGGAAGCGGTAGCCCGGGTTGGGGATGGCGGCGATGTCGTGGTAGGTGCCGCGGGCATAGCGGCCGCCGCCGGCCACCGTGCCGGTCCCCTGGCCGGCCACACGGGTCTCCAGGTCGTTCATGTCCACGATGGGCAGCGCACCGCCGAACCAATAGCCATAAGGATTATACTCAAACCTTGAAAAAGCATCTACCCACACTCCGTTGCGAATGTACTTAGGGTTGTATCCGACACAGCCGTTGCACGGGATCATCGGCATATTGATGTAGAAGGTGGGAATGTGGGTGTATATTAGAATTTCCCCACTAACGAAGTCATTGCTGTTGTAGGTGATGGCAATATAGAATGTGGAGTCGACCGTGACGGGCTTGTCGAAATAGGCCTCGTAGGCGTAGCAGTATGCGAAGGTGTCCATATTAATGCTGAGCGGTATCTTCATTATCTTGGGTGCCAGCGTGTCCCACCGTACCGAGTCAAGCACTATCATGGAATCGGTTCCCTCGTCATATTGGTACAGTATGATGTACTCGGGCAGACGGGGGTAGCCCAACGTGGAGTAGGGCTTAAAGAGAATCCGTTCGAAGTCCACCGGCCTTACCACCATGGCCACGCCGCCTTTCACCTGTATCGGCGAATCGGTGTAGTGAGGTATGGCTGCTAGATCAACAAATTCAAAACCGCGCAATTTTGCTTGCTGGCCGTTAAGGTATGACCTGCAGGTGTCGTACCAACGGGTGTAGTAGCAGCTGTCGTAGCGCGAGTCAATGGTGTCGGGGGTTTGGGCGGACAAGGGCAATGTGCCCATCGCCGCCAGCATGATTAACAAGAACTTTTTCATAATCGTTGCGAGTTTAGTTGTTTGATTTCGTTTCATAATTATTATTTAGGGTTAACATTCTGAAATAGTCTGTTGGAGAAGATGGCGTTGAACTGCTGGCGGTTGCGGGAGTGGAAGATGCAGATTTCGTGATAGCGAGTGTCGACGGTGACGTTTTCGATGGGCAGGGTGTCTAGGTTGTCGGGGACGGAGAAAGCGTACCTTTCTTCGGGGTGACCCTTCAGCGACTGGCAGACGAAGAGGAAGGGTGGCATTTCCAACACCTCGGGTGCTATATGGAAGGCCTCTATGAGGTACTGCCAGCCGGCGGAGTCGGTGGCGCGCAGGATGGTGACGTCGACGGCCAGGGTGTCGCTGATGGGGTAGTCCTTGACGTAGGAGGCCTCGACACCGCTGACATGGGCGTAGCGGTGGTAGACCTCGCCACACTGGCTCTCGCGCACTACGCCAGGCAGGTAGCGCACAGCCAGGAAGGCCACGAGGGCGGCAAGGACGAGGGCGGTGCAGAGTATGGGGCGCTTTTTCATGACTGGCAGAGTGCGTTGTGGATGGTTTGTATGTTGGCCTGGCGGTTGGCGGCGAGGTTCATGCAGTAGCCGTCGGGGGCGGGCAGCGCCACCCAGAAGACGAGGCATACCACGGCGGCCACGGCGACGGCCACCAGCAGGCTGCCGTAGCGCCACTTGAGGCGGGAGGGGGTGGGTGCCGACTGGCTGGGGCCGCCAGCCGACGGAGGCCGCTGGCTGCTGCGTCCGGCGGCACTGCGGTAGGCCTGGAAGAGCTCCTCGACGGAGGGTGCGTGGCCTGGATGGGGGGTGGGGGTGCTAGTATTCATCTTCTTGGTTTATTTGTTTTAGGGTTTGTATGATTTGGCGTATCTTTCTTTTGACGGTGGAGGTAGAGCACTGCATGTGCTTGGCGATTTGCTCGATGGGTATCTGGTCGAGGTAGAGGTAGAGGAGCAGCTGGTCGGGTGGCGGCAGCTGGTCGACGAGTTGGTAGAGGCGGTCCACCAGCTCGTCGTGCTCGGCCTCGGCAAAGTTCTTGAAGGCCTCGGCATCGAAGGTGACGAAGTGGGGCGCCCGCTTGCGCATGCGCAGCTGCTGGCATGCGGTGTTCATGGCAATGCGGTAGACCCAGGTGGCGGCGGCGCTGTGGCCACGGAAGTCGGGGTAGTGGAGCCATAGGCGGTAGACGATTTCCTGGTAGAGGTCGGCGGCGGCCTCGGGTGTGCGGTCGGTGAACTTGTAGCACACGTGGAAGATGGTGCCCTCGCACTGGCGGAGCATCTGCAGGAAGTCGGCTATCTGTTGTTGCTTTTTCATGTGGTGTGTGCCGAATGTTTATCCACTAATATTAGATGCAAAAAAACGAAAAAAGGGTCAAAAAAAAGTTTTTTTTTTGTCATATTTTGGTGTGTTCCGACGTAACGCGCTGTGGTACAGACGTTATATGATGGTAAAAAAAGTGCTTATGGGTGGCTGTGGAAAGAAAAAAATTTAACATTTCGGCATACAATAATTTTTGCCATTTTGAGTTTATATGGGTGAATTCCGCTGATGGAATTGCGAGATCAACCCAAATGTTCAACTTTAACATGGCGCGTATGATGCAGGACTATGAATTAAACAACAACACAGGTACATCTTTTGGAACTGCAAGCACGGTCGTACAGCCTTCGCCTCAAGTTGTACAAAACATTCTCCAGTATGCGAGGTGTTTCCAAAATATCCGCATCGGAGACATAAACATTAAAGTTTATCTCAACTAGTTAAAAAAAGCCCGGTAGATGCCGGGCTTTTTTGTTTCATTATTCGTTATTTGCTATTGGCTAACTGTTGAGCCGTTTGAAATAACGCCACCAGATGGCGGGCAGCTCTCCCTGCATGGCCATCTCATAGTCGGCATAGGTGCAGGGCAGCATCAGCTGGTCCGAATATATCTCGCGCAGCTCTTCTTTGTCGCAAGGTACTTGCATCCACCAGCGGTCGCTCAGCTTGCTCTTGTAGAAATGGATGTCGATGCCTTGCTCTTTCGACTGTACAATAAAATGTTTGCAGTTTTGGGGGTTGAGTTTGGGGTCGTCGTGTTTGCGGTTGTAAAAGCCCTCGATGAAATACCAGATACCTTGAGCAAGCATATTGGCAGTTTGCCCGTGGTTGTCGTATAGGGGGTTGAACTCGAAAATGCCCAAGCAGTTGGTCTTGTCGCTCATGCCGGCAAAACGCATCATCTGGCAGTATTCCTCGCCGTAGAAACCATGCGGAGAGGGATAGCCGTTGCCAGGGGCGTCGCTCTGACGGATGGCGCTGACATCCACCGAGAGCAGGTCGGCATTGCGAATCAGCGATTCGGTCCGTTTCATATCGTGCTGCACCTCGCCCAGGCGGTAGGCATCGAACTTCAGCTCATCCATCAGCTTTATGTAGGCTTGTCCTACATAGTAGGTCTGGAATCCTACATTGGAGTGGAAGAAAAGATAGTTCGGGTTCTGCATGATGATGTTCCTCAGCCATGACCTTGAGGTGGTTTCGTCGGTGTTTTCCAGGTCGAAGCGTGGGTCAATGGTGGAGATGTTCATGATGCGTCTGAGCTTTTCATAGCCTTTGTAGGCTGCAAAGGTCAGGTCTTGGCTGCCGCCCAGCAGGATGAGGGCGTTGCCTTTACTCAAAACCGATGCAACTACCTCGCTCACGGCGTAGTAGGTGTCGTCTGGTATCTGTCCGATGAGGATGTTGCCGTAGTCAACAACCTTGGTGTTGTCGGTGGGGAGGGCTAACTGGTACAGGTAGCGGCGTATCTCGTTGGGTGCGCTGGCACAGCCGGCATTGTTGATGGCACCGCGGTCCTCCTCTACACCCAGCAGCACCAAACCTCCCTTGGGCATGGCAGGGAGGTTTGTGCCTGGGGTATAGGCCTTGATCTTGCTACCCAGTGTGACGGCATATTCCGACGGGTGGTAGCCAAGGTCATCGGGGTTGATGGGTGTGAGATATTTCTTTATGCTGCTCATTGCTTGTTATCTCTCGCGAATGATTTCACCGTGGTCGTCCACAATCATTTTGTAGAACCATTCGGGATATTTGGGCTGTTCGGGGAAGGCGGCGTTGCCGGTCTCGGTGCGCTCAAACTTGCCGTCCTTTTCTTTCTTGATGTTGCCGTCGATATATTTCACCAGCAGGTAGCGGTCCAGTTTGTTCCACTCTTTCATCATGCGGTCGGCCATGCGGTTGGAAAAATCGTTTAGCTGATGGGTCAGGGCCTCATCGTTGTCGACGGATTGCTTGGCCTTTTCATCAAAGCGGCCCACTTCCATGATGAAGTTCTTCTCCAGTCGGTTCTGCACCTGCTGCAGGTCACGAATCATGTCGTTGTAGCGGCTGTAGACAAAGTTGGTCACGCGGTTGAAGAGCCAGAAGGCCGAGGTCTCGCTGTAGGTGAGCATGTCGCCGTTGCCCTCACGGAAGCACTCGGGGATTCGGGTGATGCCGCAATACATGGGGCAGTAGACGGTGCTGTAGGTGTCGTCAACACCAAACCACAGGATTCCGCCAATCTTGCTGGGCATCCAGCTGCGGCACTGGGCCACGAAGCTGAAGCCGGTCTGCTGGGTAGAGGTGGCACGTTCGTGGACATATTTATGTCCGTTTACCTCAAAACCCATGGGACGCCAACGGTAGGGGCAGGCAAAGGGGCCGGCACCCATGTCCTTAGACATATCCATGGCAGTACCCTCATAGTGGTCGCGCATGAGGTTCATGACCTCCTGCAGCTCCACTTTGTGGTCGGGCTTTATCCACAGGGGCAGCCGCTCGGCGGTGGCGTCGCCCAAGGCGTATTTCTCGTATTTGCGCATGAGGGGGTTCACGCGGTTGAACATAGCATACACGCGGGCGTCGCAGCCGCGGATGCCGCTGAAGGTGAGGGGTGCATAGGTGTCGCAGAAGCTGAAGTCGGCATCCTTGCCGTCAAACCAGCCGCAGGCGCGTGCATAGGTAACCACGTCGGCTGCATAGACACATTCCACTTCCGGCTCATAGAGGTAATCCATGTGGTTGCTGCTGATGGTGGTGTGGAGGCCCTGGCCTTTGGCTTTCTTGAATTTGCCCACTTCCTGGGGGAACTGGGTGATGCGGGCCTGGTTGGCGTGGCCGCTCACATAACCGTCAGGAATGCGGCGGGCAACCCAAACGGCACCGTCGGTATATTTGTATTTCAGCTTCTTGGCCATGTCGGCCTTCACCGGTGCACCGCGTTTGCCAATGAGCTCGAGAATCCAAACCTCGTTGGGGTCGCAGATGGAGAAACTCTCGCCCTCGCTGCAGTAGCCGTAGTCGGCCACCATCTTGGTCATCCAGTAGATGGCCTCGCGGGCATTCTTGGCGCGCTGCAGGGTGACGTAGATGAGCGAGCCGTAGTCGATGCCCTTCACCTCGTCCTTCCAGCACTCCTCGCGGCCACCGTAGGTGGTCTCGCCGATGGCCAGCTGGTGTTCGTTCATATTGCCCACCACGCTGTAGGTGTGGGCCACCTGGGGAATCTCAAAAAGCTTGCGGCCGCTGTCCCAGTCCACCAGCATAAACATGGTGCCTTCGGGGTAGTTGGCAGCCTTGCGGTAGTACAGCTCGCCGTAGAGGGTGTGGCTGTCGGCAGCGTAAGTAATCATGGTGCTGCCGTCCTTGGTAGCTCCTTTGGTGAACAGGAAATTGGTGCATGCCGAGGCAGTGTAGCCCATTGTCAGCACGGCGGCCAATAGTCCTAATACAAATAATTTCTTCATAATAAATGGGGTATTGTTAATGATAATCGATAAAAAAAACCATTCCTTCTTTTTCTACCTCTATTCCTTCATTTGTGACAATGGAGAGAAGGGAGTCAAAGGAAGGAATGGATTGCCTTGTATTATTTCTTAGAGCAGTTTCTTCTTGAGGTTGTCAATCATGTCAACGGTCATCTTCTCCAGGTCATACTGGGGGTTCCATCCCCATTCGTTGCGGGCGCAGCTGTCGTCCATCTTGTCGGGCCAGCTGTCGGCAATGGCCTGCTTGATGGGTTCGGGCTCATAAACCATCTCGAAGTTGGGATAGTGCTTCTTGATTTCGGCATAGATGATTTCGGGGTCGAAGCTCATAGCGGTGACGTTGAAGCTGTTGCGGTGTACCAGCTTGCTGGGGTCGGCTTCCATGATGTCAATCATGGCCTTCTGAGCGTCGGGCATGTACATCATGTCCATGTAGGTGCCTTTCTTCAGCGGGCAGACGAATTTCTCGCCCTTGACGGCAGCATAGTAAATCTCCACAGCATAGTCGGTGGTGCCGCCGCCGGGGAGGGTCAGATGGCTGATGAGACCGGGGAAACGCACCGAGCGGGTGTCCACGCCAAAGCGGGTGAAGTAGTAGTCGCTCAGCAGCTCGCCGGTGACCTTGGTAACGCCGTAGATGGTGTTGGGACGCTGTATGGTGTCCTGCGGGGTGTTGACGTGAGGAGTGCTGGGGCCGAAAGCACCAATGCTGCTGGGGGTGAAGACGGCGCAGCCAAAGAGGCGTGCCACCTCGAGGCAGTTGACCAAAGAGCCGATGCCTACATTCCAACCCAGCATGGGGTTGAGCTCGGCGGTGGCACTGAGGATGGCAGCGAGGTTATAGATGGTATCGATGTTGTATTTCTTCACGGCGGCGGCAATCTGCATCACTTGCGTGGAGTCAATGCGCTCAATGGGTCCGCGCTCGTAGTCGCCCCCCTTCAGCGGACGAAGGTCGCTGCATACTACATTGTTGTCACCATAGATGTCTCTCAGATTACGGGTCAGTTCGGAACCAATCTGTCCGCCGGCACCAACTATCAGAATTCTTTTCATTGTAATAAATATTTTATAAACTATTATTTTTACTTCTTGATAAAAAACATTATTTCAGATTAATGTACACTTTTGGTCCATTAATTTGGATTGGCAAATATACAAAAATATTCTGAAATGGAGTGCCCCAGTTGGGTTAAAAATATGTATAACGTTTTTTTTTTGTATTTTTGCCCACTCAAATCGTATTCTTGAATAATGTCAACTAATTCTAATACTGGTAGTTTAAACTTCCACAGACTTTCTTTGTCCGACATGGATTCTGTTAGAGGAGTCACCTTGTCCGCAGGCCGCCGCAATTGCAATTTCACCTTTGCCAATCTTATCGGATGGCAGTTCTGGTTTAAGACTGAAGTATGCCTATACCAGGATGCTGTTTTGCTCCGTTTTGATTTGGATAGTCGGCGGGCCTACATGTTTTGTTCGGCCACACCGCCGTCGGCGCAGCTGTTGGAATTGCTCTGCCACGATGCCTCCTTTAAGGGGTCTGACTTGTGGTTGATGGGCTTGGAGGATGATTATGCCGCTCATATTCAGCAACTGTTTCCTCAAAATGCCGTTGTGACACCTCGTCGCAATCAATACGACTACCTCTATCTCCGTCAGGAACTTGCCGAGGTGAAAGGAAAGAACCTCAAGGCCAAACGCAACCATATCAATAAGTTCATATCCGAACATCCCGACTTCCGCTATGTGCCGCTTGCCCCGGGCCTTTTCGACGAGTGCCGTGCATTGGAAAAACAATGGCTCAGCGAGGTGGGCCGAGACGATTTTGCCTACAATATCACCACCGATGCTGAAATGCGCGCAATGGAGAACGTTTTCTGCCATTGGGAACAACTGGATATGTATGGTGGCTGTATCTATGTTGGCGACCGGATGGCGGCCTTCACCTACGGCTCCCCAGTCACCCACGATACCTTAGATGTTTGTGTGGAGAAGGCCGACCGCCGCATCGACGGCGCTTTTAATATTATCAACCAGCAGTTTGCCGCACATCTGCCCGAACAATTTGTATATCTAAACCGTGAGGAGGATATGGGTTTGGAGGGACTTAGAAAGTCGAAGCTCTCTTATCATCCCCATCTTCTGATCACCTATAATAATGTGGAAATCAAATGTCAGTAAATTATACATTGCAAAGGATGACACCTTCCGATGCCCCACTCACGGTGCAATGGATGGTGCGACAATATGGTTTTGAACCCTTGGAGGTGGAGGATTGGGTGGCGCATCTCCATTTCAATTGGCCGATGAGTGTGAAGGCGTTAGATGCTTCGGGCAATGTGATTGGGCTACTGAATATGAGCGACTACCGTATTGAGGAGGAGACCCTCGAGATTGTTACCCATCAGCCTCAGCTCCTTTCCCGCCTCAATGCCTTGCAATATATCGCGGTTTTCTCCTTCATCGTTGCCGAGCCCTATCGTGGCACCCGCCTCAATTACGACATGCTCATGTCGCTCTGGCCCGATCTCCAAGCATACGACTTCATTTTCATCCCCGTGATGCATCACCTCAAAACCCACACCTACTGGCAGCGATGGGGTGCGGTGGAGTTCTTTCGCGATGCCATGTCGGTTTACTATATGCTCCCCCTGAGTTCGGCAGCCCGCCAGGTGGTCAATACGATGGGGGGTGAACACGCATAAACCCTAATGACCGATTTGGGATAATACTGCTTTCGCAATGCGTAACGTTGCCGTCGTGCTTTTTCTTGTGCTTATGTCGGCTGCCGCCGAGTTGAGCGGGATGCAGGAGGTGATTTTCCCCGAGGCAGGCGCTCTCTGTGTGGGCTTGTGGCTGATGCCCAAAGCGGTGTGGAATGTGCGCACGCGTCAGGTGCCCCTTCTCCTGACGGTTGCGGCACTCATTGGCTTGGCTGTTAATTTGCTTTTGCCTTTCGGGTTTGGGTTGCGGTTTTTGGTGGCATTCTGCCTTGTGTCGCTCTTGTTGCACCTGGTGCGATGCAACATGTACCCTGTGGTTTCTGCTGCCATGCTGCCTGTGCTGATGGGCACCACCTCGTGGGTCTACCCGGCAAGTGTGCTGGTTCTCTCCTCGCTGTTGGCTGTAGGATGCTGGTGGCTTCCGCAGGAGACCCGCCCCGACTACCATCCCTACGGCCTCAAGCATTGGCTCAAACTTGCCGTCGCGCTCTGTCTCTTCCTCATGCTGGAAGCCGTTGTGGGCAGATTGATGCCAAGCTTTAGCCCCGCAATGCTAACTTATATGTCGGTTCCTCCTTTGGTGGTAACGATGATTGAGTTTGCCAACCGCAGGAGCGGTTTCCATGAGCGGACAAGGACCATCTGGGGATTGATAGTCGCTGCTGCCGCTGTGGGCACTTTGGCTGAATGGGGGTTGCATCGCACGTTGGGACTCCCTATGGCGATAGGAGTGTTGGTTTCGTCAGGGGTGATGTTGCTGCTTTTCCGTCGGTTCAAACCTTTTGCCCCCGCCTTGGCTATTGCCATGGTGCCACTGTTGCTGCCCAACATGGTGTTGCTGTGGTTTCCGCTGCTTGCCGCTGTGGGCGCCGCCTATTTCATCCTGGTGGGCAAGTATCTGTCCACCCGATGAGCTTACACCTTCGCTATTTTGTGGCGGTTTTCTTTGCCCCTGCCTTTTTCTTGGGTTTGGGCTCGGGGAGCTCGGCGCAGGTGGCCTTGACCAAGGCTGCAAGATAGTCGTGGTCGTCCACATCTTCAATATAGAAATAAGGCTTAGCCCCTTCGTAGGGAGGACGCAGGTCTTCGTTGCGCAACAGTTTGCGTCCAGCTTCCGTCGGTTTAACATAAAAGCCATTGTCGCTGATGAGGCCAAAGATCTTGCCGTTGCAGTAGATGCCGTAGTCGCCAAACATCTTGCGGGTGGTGATGTCGCCGGCCTTGGCGCATTGGTCGGTGATATATTGTACAAAGTCGGGGTTGCTTGCCATAAGATTACAGTATTAAGGTGGGTTCTATAAATTGCTTTCAATCGATTTTGTTCGTTTCTTCACAACAGACGTTTTCTCGCCTCGGCATAGTGCAAACACTTCGTGATTTGCCCTCTGCTCTCGACTTATCGAAAACGTT
>JAEEGI010019719.1_pt1 | contig 13572 bp, 10 predicted proteins | sample 8958751 | NCBI WGS metagenome assembly JAEEGI01 (sample SAMN16246545, study PRJNA631951) | gut metagenome | biome: gut microbiome; feature: rumen; material: KS-attached | host: Bos | place: Iran: Karaj | collected 2018-10
TATAATTCGATCCTCTGGAACTAAATGAACTCCAAATTTATTAAATACTTTTTCATTAACATCTGACATTAATTGCAAAACATCAGCTGCTGTTGCGTCGCCCTTGTTTACCACAAATCCGCAATGCTTTTCTGAAACCTGAGCGCCACCTACAGTATATCCGCGCAAGCCTGTATCATCAATGAGCTTTCCTGCGAAATATCCCTCAGGACGCTTAAAGGTAGAACCTGCACTTGGAAAATTAAGTGGCTGTTTTTCTGTACGCTGCTTTCTGATTTCATCAATTCTAGCCTGAATTTCTTCTGGGTTTCCTTGACTAAGCTTAAGAACAGCAGAAAGAACATATCCTCCATCTTCCATTAAAGATGAATGACGATAGGACATTGATAATTCCTCTGGTGTAACAGTTTTCTTTTCCATTTCTGGTGTTAGGATGAGGACCGACTCAATTATATCCTTCATCTCTCCACCATAGGCACCAGCGTTCATGAAAACAGCACCGCCTATTGAACCTGGAATTCCTGATGCAAATTCCATTCCAGTAAGCCCAGCTTTTGCAGCTTTATTGGCAACTGTCGAAAGCAGTGCACCAGCTTCAACGACCATTGTATCGCCGCTGATTGTAATATCATTTGATTGTTTTCCAAGGGAAATAACAACACCTTCGATTCCCTCATCAGATACAAGTAAATTGCTTCCATTTCCAATAACGATGAATGGAATCACCTGTTCTTTAAGATGTTGAATTAAAGGAATAATAGAGGGATAATCCGGCTCGATATAAATATCGGCCGGACCTCCTATTCTAAAAGTCGTGTGACTTTTCATTTCTTCCTCTAAAAGGATTAAAGATTTTGGAAATTTTGCTTTTAATTCTTCTGCTAATTTCTGGTATTTCTCATTAAGCATATTTAATAAACGCCTCGTATCCTAATAATGCTTCGTATAAATCAACCTTTGAAATAATCTCGCAAGGAGCGTGCATAGAAAGAACAGCAACACCTGAGTCAATTACCTGCATATTGTAATTACCCATGATGTAAGCGATTGTTCCGCCGCCGCCCTGATCAACCTTACCAAGCTCAGCTGTCTGCCAGAATACATTGTCCTTGTCCATGATGTTACGTACATCAGCTACATACTCTGCAGATGCATCGTTTGAACCACTCTTACCTCTAGCACCTGTGTACTTGTTGAATACAAGACCACGGCCAAGGTATGCTGCATTGTTCTTTTCAAATGCTGAAGCATAGTTTGGATCAAATGCTGCTGATACATCTGATGAAAGAACCTTGCAGTTTGTAAGTGCTCTACGAAGCTTAAGCTCTGAATAGTCTCCTGTAAGATTGTAAAGCTCTGCAAAAATATTCTCGAAGAATCTAGATTCCATACCTGTTGCACCTACAGAACCGATTTCTTCCTTATCTACTAGAAGGCAGCATGCTGTCTTCTTAAGTTTTTCTTTGCAATCAATAAGTGCCATAAATGATGAGTATGCACATACTCTATCATCGTGACCATATCCTAAGATCATTGAACGATCAAATCCAAAATCTCTAGCTGGGCCAGCTGGAACAACTTCGATTTCTGCTGAAATGAAATCTTCTTCCTCGATATCGTACTTATCTTTGAGAAGCTTGAGAACATTCTTTTTTACAGATTCCTTTTCCTTCTCACCCTTTTTATCAAAGCCCGGGATGCTTCCTACGATAACGTTGAGGTCTTCACCTTCAACAACCTTTGCACCCTTTTTGTCCATCTGATCTGCTGCAAGGTGAATAAGTAAATCCGAAATGCCAAATACTGGATCATTCTCATCCTCGCCAACATTTACAGTCATCACTTCACCTGTCTTTTTAACAAGCACACCGTGAAGTGCAAGTGGAATAGTTACCCACTGGTATTTCTTGATACCACCATAATAGTGAGTATCAAGTAAAGCAATATCTGCATCCTCGTATAATGGATTCTGCTTCAAGTCCATTCTTGGGCTATCGATATGAGCGCCAAGGATGTTCATACCAGACTCTAAATCCTCTGTTCCTACGATAAATAATGCAAGCTCCTTGCCTTTATTTACAGCGTAAACCTTTTCTCCTGCTTTAAGCTTCTTGCCGCTTGCAATAGCTTCGTCAAGATTCTTAAATCCGGCTTTTTCTGCTTTTTCTACAAAGAATGAAACACATTCTCTTTCTGTTTTACATGTTGATAAAAACTTTCTATAGTCTTCACCAAAGGCCATAACCTTTTTCTTATCTTTTTCTGAAGTATACTTACTCCAAGCATTCTTACGTTCCATAAAACTAGTATCTCCTATCCATTAATATTATTCTGAACTCGCCTGTAAAGCTCCTCAGCAGCATTGTAGCCCATCTTCTTCTGACGATGGTTTACTGCGGCAGCCTCACAAATAATTGCGAGATTTCTACCTGGTCTGATTGGAAGTGAATGACATGTTACATCAATACCAAGAATGTTCATGTATTCGTCTGTCATACCAAGACGGTCATATTCTTTTTCCTTTGACCAATCCTCAAGCTTAATAACTAAATCGATACGCTGCTCATCCTTTACAGCCTCAACACCATAAAGTGATTTAACATCGATAATACCAATACCTCTAAGCTCAATAAGATACTGTGTAATCGATGGAGCACGTCCGTATAATCTTTCGTTGTTTGGACGACGAATCTCTACAACATCGTCAGATACAAGTCTGTGACCACGACGGATAAGCTCAAGTGCAGCTTCTGATTTACCTATTCCAGATTCACCTGTAATAAGCAAACCTTCACCATAAACATCAACTAATACACCGTGGATAGTTGTGTATGGTGCAAAATCTTTATTCAAAGAATAAATCAGGGCTGACATAAACTCTGATGTAGCACGGTCAGTTCCTAACACTGGAACCTTTGCCTTAACGGCTTCCTTAAGTAATATTTCTCCTGGTTTTTCACCTCTACAGAAAATTACACATGGAATATCATATGTTAATAGCTGTGCAAAGCTTTCAGCCTTTTCTTCATCTGTCTTTTTATTTAAGTATGCCGCTTCTACATTTCCAATAACCTGAATACGGCTTGAATCGAAATGCTCATAAAATCCGTGTAGCTGAAGCGCTGGTCTATTGACATCAGCAACTGTAACCTGAGCCTCTTCAAGATTAAGCTCTGGTGTGAAATTGGTAAGATTAAATCTTTCCTGTAGTGTTGCTACTGTTACAAATTTATTATTTGCCATAAAAACCTCCCATCAACTGAAAATTCATAGATTATTTTAGCTCATTTTCCGCGGAATTAATAGGGTGAAAGTAATTGTATACATTCTCTGCTGCTTCTTTGCTCATAGATTCTGTATCCATTAAATCTTCCACTGTGGCATTTGCCATTTTTTCTGCGGAAATATATTTTTTCATAAGGGCTTTCCGCCTCTTTGGTCCAATTCCCTCAATATCATCAAGAAAACTGTGAACCTGACCTTTACTTCTAAGGCTTCGGTGATACTCTATAGCGAAACGATGGGCCTCATCCTGAAGTCTTGTGATTAACTGGAATCCTTCTGAGTGAGTATCTATCGGTATTTCTTCATCTCTATAATAGAGGCCTCTTGTTCTATGATGATCATCCTTTACCATACCTGCTATAGGAATATGAAGACCAAGCTCTGCCATAACCTGCTCGGCGATATGAACTTGTCCCTTACCACCATCCATCATTATAACATCCGGAAACTTGGTAAAGCTGTCTTCGATTACGCCACCATTTTCTTCAAGTTCCTCTATTCCATGTGAAAAACGGCGTGTAAGGACTTCGTGCATTGATGCATAATCATTTGGTCCTTCAACTGTTTTAATTTTGAATTTGCGGTAATCTGAGCGTTTAGGCTTGCCTTTTTCAAACACTACCATTGAACCGACTGATTGGAATCCGGAAATATTCGAAATATCGTAGGCCTCCATTCTGCTTGCGCCAGGAAGTCCTAAAATATCTGCTATTTCCTTCATAGCTCCAATTGTTCTGCCCTCTTCCTTTTTGATTTTTTCTCTATCCTGATCCAAAACCATCTGGGCATTTTTAGCTGCAAGCTCCACAAGCTTTTCCTTTGCGCCACGCTTAGGAGTTCTTATGTATACCCTAGAGCCTTTTTTATTTGTAAGCCATGTCTCGATTAATTCTGATTCAGTCATTTCAAACTGAACAAAAATTTCTCTAGGAATAAATGGTGTACCTGTGTAGTAATCCTTAAGGAAATACTCAAGCAAATCTTCATCTGTATCATCCACACGAACATTGATAAAGAAGTGCTCCCTGCCAATCATTTTGCCACCACGAATAAAGAATACTTGTACAACAGCATCTTCTTTGCCTTTGGCCATGGCAATGATATCTCTATCCTCTCCATCTAGCTGGGTGGCTTTCTGTCTGCCCGCACATACCTTAACTGATTCTATCAAATCCCTGTAAAGGGCAGCCTTTTCGTAGTCCATATCCTCTGATGCTGCAAGCATTTTTCTTTGTAAATCTTTTATTGTGTCAGCATAATCCCCGTTAAGGAACTCGATTACTTTTTCTACGTTTTTACGATACTCTTCTACTGGGACATTACCTTGGCATGGTCCTAAGCACTGTCCAATATGGTAATTTAAGCATGGTCTATTCTTTCCAAAATTCTCTGGAAGCTTCTGCGAACAGGTTCGTATCTTGTATAGCTTTTGAACTAACTCGATAGTATCATGAACAGCTCCCGCAGATGTGAATGGTCCAAAAAACTTGCTACCATTCTTTTTCATCCTTCTGGAGAACAACACCCTTGGATATGCTTCCTGTAAAGTGACCTCGATATACGGATAAGTCTTATCATCACGAAGCATAGTATTATATTTCGGACGATATTCTTTTATTAAATTACATTCTAAAATAAGAGCCTCTAATTCAGAGTCAGTGACTATAAACTCGAAATAATCAATATTCGCCACCATCTGCTTTTTCTTGAGGCCCTCATCATGGCTTGGTTGAAAGTATTGTCTCACTCTGTGACGAAGGGACAACGCTTTACCTACATATATAATTTCATCATTTTTCCCGTGCATTAGATAAACTCCCGGTTGATCCGGGAGTTTACTAAGGTCTTTTTCAGTTACCATATAAATTACTCATCAAAAATACTATCTGCTACCACATTCTGTGGGTCATTAACATCATCAAAAAGACTATGTCTTTCTGGCTCTTTCTTTTCTTCTGGGTCTGGAATTCCTTTTATTTCTCTGAAGATTGACATGAATTCCTTACCTGTGATTGTCTCATGTTCAAATAGATAGTCGGAAATCTTATCAAGACATTCCATGTTATCTGCAAGAAGCTGCTTTGCTTTTGCATAAGCATCAGTAATCATCTGAAGAACTTCTTTATCTATTTCAGCAGCTGTGTTTTCACCGCAGATTAATGAGGCTCTACCGTCAAGATACTGGCTCTCTACTGTTGCGAGTCCCATCATTCCGAACTTATCAGACATACCAAATCGAGTAACCATTGCCCTGGCAATCTTTGTAGCCTGCTCGATATCATTTGCTGCTCCTGATGTGTATGAGCCAAACTTAATATCTTCTGCTGCACGACCGCCCATATATGTAACGATTTTTGCAATTAACTCATCCTTAGTTTCAAGGAACTTTTCTTCTTCTGGAGTCTGAAGTGTGTATCCCAATGCTCCCATTGTTCTAGGAACAATTGTAATCTTTTGAACTGGCTCAGCATCCTTTTGCAATGCAGAAACAAGAGCATGCCCAACTTCGTGATATGAAACGATTTTTCGTTCTTTCTCACTCATTGCTCTATCTTTCTTTTCCTTGCCGCCGACTGCTACAAGTTCAAATGCTTCGAATAAGTCTTTTTGATTTACAAACTTACGCTTATCTTTGACTGCTAAAATTGCAGCTTCGTTAATAATGTTTGCCAAATCAGAACCAACAAGGCCTACAGACGCAAGTGCAATAGCATCCAAATCAACTGTTTCGTCCATCTTTACATCTTTTGAATGAACTTTAAGGATTTCAAGACGTCCCTTTTGATCAGGCTTATCAACAATGATTCGTCTATCAAAACGACCTGGACGAAGTAAAGCTTTATCAAGCACCTCTGGTCTATTTGTAGCTGCAAGGATAAGTAATCCCTTGTTAGAATCAAAACCGTCCATCTCTGAAAGGAGCTGGTTTAATGTCTGCTCACGCTCGTCGTTGCCGCCGCCATAATGTGCATCACGGCTCTTTCCAATGGCATCAATTTCATCGATGAAAACGATACATGGTGCTACTTTCTGAGCTTCCTTGAAAAGGTCACGAACACGTGAAGCACCAACACCAACAAACATCTCTACGAAATCAGAACCTGCAAGTGAGAAGAATGGAACTCCTGCTTCACCTGCAACTGCTTTTGCAAGAAGAGTTTTACCTGTTCCTGGAGGGCCTACTAAAAGAGCACCCTTTGGAAGCTTGGCACCTATTTCTGTATATTTACGAGGATTGTGAAGGAAGTCTACCATTTCCTGTACAGACTCCTTTGCCTCATCCTGTCCTGCAACATCTTTAAATGTAACGCCTGTAGCTTTTTCCATATTGTAAAGCTTAGCATTTGATTTGCCGACGCCCATTGGGCCACCGCCCATACGTTTCATAAAGAAACCAAGAAGCACCCACAACAATACAATTGGAAGAACAAATGAAAGGATATTATAGATAATTGCTGCTGTAGAATCAGCAATTGTGCCCTCATACTCAACACCGTGCTCATCCAATTTATCAAGCAAATCATCATCACGAAGATATGCTGTATAAAGCTTTACTGATGTAGACTGGCCTGTGCTCTCATAAATCTGCTGAAGCGCATTAGCCTCGTCAGATGACATGCCATATGTTTCACCTTCAACAAGAGTGATATTGATAACATCGTTATCAAAATTTACTTCAGCAACTTTGTCATCCTCAACAAGCTGTAAAAACTCTGTGTAAGTAATCTCCTGATTTGAATTTGAACTAGCCCCTCTATACACCATGCTAGTAAAGAAAAGTGCCACAAGCACTAGTATTCCTAATGTGTAGAAAGGCTGACGATTATTTTTTTTATCTCCACCGTTTTGGTTGTTATTATTCTCGTTCACAACTGCCTCCGTTTTGTAGAAAATTCTTATATTAATTTATCATAAAATAGTGTAAAAGTAATGATTTTAATAAAATTTTAATAGATATAAAAAAAGAAAACCGCCTGCTATCTTTGCAGACGGTTTTGTAATTTTACTTTGATAAGATTTCAGTATCATTAGTGAACTCTGTTCCAGATACCTCTTCAAATTTGTGTAAGAGATCCTCAATTGTAAGATTCTTTTTCTCTTCTCCTGAGATATTAAGAATAACTCTACCCTCGTTCATCATGATAAGTCGATTGCCGTAATGGATAGCATCTCTCATATTGTGAGTTACCATCATGGCTGTAAGGTTATTCTCCTTAATTAGCATATCAGTTATCTCTAGAACTTTTGCTGCAGTCTTTGGATCAAGGGCTGCTGTATGCTCATCAAGAAGTAATACCTTTGGCTTTTGAATAGTTGCCATAAGAAGTGTAAGGGCCTGACGTTGTCCACCTGAAAGCAATCCAACTTTTGCTGTAAGTCTATCTTCCAAGCCTAAATCAAGCTGTTTAAGCATTTCGTGGTATCTTGCTCTTTCAGATTTTGTAACTCCCCAGCCTAAGCCTCTAGTTTTTCCTCTTCTTGCAGCCAGAGCCATATTTTCATCAATCTGCATATTTGCTGCAGTTCCTGTCATAGGGTCCTGGAAAACTCTTCCCAAATAGCGAGCACGCTTATGCTCTGGAAGTCCAGTTACATCTACACCATCTATTGATATAGAACCTGCGTCTACTGGCCATACGCCTGCAATGGCATTAAGAAATGTGGATTTTCCCGCACCATTTCCACCAATAACTGTGCAAAATTCACCTTCCTCTAAATAAAGAGATGCGCCTGATAATGCCACTTTTTCATTTATAGTTCCCGCATTAAAAGTTTTTCTGATTTTATTTGCATTAAGCATTATCGTTTACCTCCTCTTTTTGCCGCCTTAAAGAAGGAGCTATTCATTTTATTCTTTAAATATGGCACAGCAAGGAATACAGCAACGATTATTGCTGTGAACAGCTTCATATCATTTGCTGGCATCTTGAGCCACAATACGAATGCAATGAAAATATAGTAAAGAATTCCACCTACGATTACGAAGCCAAGAGCTAGCCAAAATGTGCTCTTTTTCTTAAAGAAAGCATTGCATAATACATCTCCTATAATGATGGATGCAAGGCCTATTACGATTGCACCTCTACCCATATTTACATCGGCATTACCATTGAACTGAGCAAATAATGCGCCTGCAAAAGCTACCAATGAATTAGATACCACCAGGCCTAATGCCTTCATGACATTTACGTTAATGCCTTGCGCTTTTGCCATAGCAGGATTTGTTCCTGTGGCACGAAGTGCTGAACCCATTTCTGTTCCAAAGAACCAGTACATAATCGCTATTATGATTACAGCAATAACAAATACAGTTATTAATGCATCTGTTTTGTATCTAAGTGAAACAGCCAAGTTGTACTTATCAACTGAAATAGGAGTATTTGGCTGATTTTTTGCGATTCTTAAGTTAATTGAATACAGTGCAAGCTGAGTTAGGATTCCTGCTAAAATATCAGGGATTCCAAGGACTGTATGCAATACGCCTGTAATTAATCCTGCTAAGGCTCCTGCAATCAAAGCAAGGACTAATGCTAGCACCCATGAGTGACCAGATATAATCACCATTGCCGCAACAGCTCCGCCTGTAGCAAAGGAACCATCAACAGATAGATCCGCAAAATTTAATAATTTAAATGTAATGTAAATGCCTAGCGCCATTATTCCATATATTATTCCCTGCGCAACTGTTCCAGGCATTCCTGCTATTAATGTTTCAATTCCCATTTTAAACTCCAAAGAGCAAGGTCAAAACTACTGACCTTGCCCCAAAATAATTTTATTTTGTTGCTAAATCTTATTATTCAGCCTCTTCTTCCATCTCGATTGCAACATAATCATCTGGAAGCTCAATTCCAAGTTCTTCTGCAATTACTGGATTGTATTCCTTTGTAAACTCGGTAGCGTACTGAATCTCGTATGTTGCTGGATCCTGTCCGTTAACGAGGATTTCGTAAGCCATAAGGCCTGCAGCATATCCAATGTCATAGTATGAGATAGAAAGTGTTGCGATACCGCATCCCTTACAGATTCCTTCCTCACCAGCGATGATAGGAACACCTGCTGTAAGTGCTACATTGTTGATTGTCTCTGCGCAGCTTGCAGCAACATTATCTGTAGGAACATACAACACGTCGCTCTCTCCACAAGCTGTCTGTACTACTGTTGCAACGTCTGCTGAGTCAGAGAATGTGTATGCTGTTACATTGTATCCATATTCCTCAAGATATGTAGTAATCTGATTTGCCTGATATAATGAGTTATCCTCACCAGAGCAGTAGATAATTCCTACTTCTTTTGCATCTGGGAAAAGTTCATTTAACATTTCTGCCTGTCCATCAAGTGGAGCTAAATCAGATGTACCAGTTACGTTGATTCCAGTTGTTCCTTCCCAATCCTTAATTCCAAGCGCTGTGCCGTAATCTGTGATAGATGTAGCTACGATAGGAATAGAATTTGTTGCTGTTGAGCTAGCCTGCATAGCAGGTGTAGCATTTGCCATAATCAAATCAACATTATCTGAAACAAATGAATTGGCAATTGTAGCACATGTTGCTGTATCGCCAGATGCATTCTGTACGTTGATTTCTACCTGGTCCCCAAGTTTCTCTTTTAAAGCATCTGAAAATCCCTCAGTAGCTGTATCAAGGGCTGGATGCTGTACTAACTGAATTACTCCTACATTGTATGTCTGATTAGCATCTGCTGTAGTTTCCTCTGTAGTTTCGGTTGTTGTGGCTGTTTCTGCTTCCTTCTGAGCGGCTGCGTCTGTACCGCAACCAACCATGCTAAGAACCATTACTGACGCCAAAACTGATGCAAGTATTTTCTTCTTCATGTTTTTCCCCTCCTGATTATTCTTCTTTGATGTACTTTAGCACTTTTAATCACTAAAGTCAACAAAAACAAAAATATGGGCCAAATAGGCCCATATCTATTACATACATGTATATCCACCATCAACTGGAAGAATAACGCCGTTTACATATGTACTTGCTGGAGAAGCAAGGAAAATCGCTGCTGTGTCGAGCTCGCCCTCTTTACCATATCTATTAAGAGGAATCATTGTCTTTGCATATTGCTGGAAAAACTCACTATCCAATGTCTCTTTTGTAAGTGGTGTTTCAAAGTATCCTGGACATATAGCATTGACCGTAATACCCTTATTTCCCCACTCTGACGCAAGTGCTCTTGTAAGATTTACAACGCCACCCTTTGCAGCGTGATAAGCAGCTGCCGGAGCAATATTATTTCCAACCAAGCCATACATAGATGCAATGTTGATAATACGTCCATATCCGGCAGGAATCATGGCCTTTTTAGCAATGGCTCTAGCCATCTTAAAGCTTCCGGTTAAATCAATTGCTACTTCACCTTCAAATTGAGCATCTTCAACATCTTCGGCTGGAGTAGCACCTGAACCTGTACCAGCATTATTAATTAAAATATCAATTCTTCCAAACTCTTTTAGGACTGTATCTACTGCAGCATTTACTTTCTCAGTATCTGTAATGTCGCAAGGTACTCCTATAGCCTTTACGCCATATGTGTCAGAAATCTCTTTTGCCACCTCTTCGATAAGATTCTGGCGGCGGGCAACCGCTACTATATTACATCCCTGCGCTGCCAATGCCTTGGCCATCTGTACGCCAAGACCTGATGAGCACCCTGTAATAAGTGCTACTTGACCCGATAAATCAAAATACTTTTTCTCCATAAAAACTTCCTCCTTTAATTTTATGCCATTGTATCAAAATCTCAGGAAAAATGTAAAAGTATTTTTGCATAATTTTGTATTTATTTTGTATTTTTCAGACAATTCGTTTGTTAATTATCAAACACTAGATATGAATTACTTCATCTGCCTTATATTTATCAGTTAGTTTTTTGCAGCAATAGTAGAAACCTGGTACCAAGAACATATCAGCAAACAACCAGGCAACTGGGCTTGCCCATATCGCTCCACTGAAGCCTATCATAGGTACCAAAGTAAATGCTACTAATATACGAGCTATCATTTCCATTACTCCTGCCAATACAGCAAAGGTAGAAAATCCCATTCCCTGAATAGCAAATCTGAATATATTGACACCTGCCAACAAAGTGTATGTGATACTGTTGGCTAACAAAAACATCCTAGCCTGTTTAATTACTATATCTGTTGATGTAAATAGCCTTAAAATTGTACTGCCACTAAAGAATAATACTACAAAGATGAGAATTGCATATATCGTTCCTAGCATTTGTGCAGTCCATACGCCCTTACGGACTCTTTGAATATCCTTTGCACCAACATTTTGACCGGCAAATGTAGCCATAGTTCCACCTAGTGCATCAAACGGGCATACAACAAACATAGACACTTTTGAACCAGCTGTCATTGAGGCTACAGCGATAGTACCTAAGCCATTAACAGCAGTCTGCAAAACAACCGAACCTATAGCAGTTATGGAATATTGTAATCCAAATGGAAGTCCCATTGATATCAATACTGCAGTATGATGTGGACCAAGTTTTAAATCTGACTTTGCAAGTTTAAGAATAGGGAATTTCTTTTTCATATAAATCAGGCAGCTTATACCTGCAATAAACTGAGATATTACAGTTGCAAGTGCTGGTCCATCAACGTTCATTCCCAACACAATAATAAAAACAATGTCCAGTACAATGTTGATTCCTGCAGCCATTATCAAAAAGTAAGTTGGCGTTTTACTATCCCCTAATGAACGCATTATACCGGCTGTAAGGTTATACAAAAATGTTACTGGTATTCCAAAAAATATAATAGATATATAAGAATATGCCAATTTAATAATGTCATCTGGCGTTTGCATAATCGTTAGAATCTGATAACAAAATATACTTACAACAAGCGTTATCACAAGTGCAAATATACTAGAAATAATAATTGAATTACCAACAAATTTACGCATCGAATCATAAGACTCAGCTCCAAATCTCTGTGCAACAGGAATAGCGAATCCCGAACAAACTCCTATACAAAATCCATTAATCAAGAAATTAATAGAACCGGTGGAGCCTACTGCTGCTAATGCACTATCTCCTAGAGTTTGTCCAACTATTATGGTATCCACAAGGTTATACATTTGTTGGAATAGAAGACCAGCCAGCATAGGAATTGAGAAACCTAGTATGAGTTTCATTGGGCTTCCTTCTGTCATTTTCTTTGTGCTATCTGCTGCCATATAATTGTCCTCCATATAATTTCTTTCTTGTTCTAAGAATACACCAGATTTTAGATTAATTATAGTGTTTATTTTAGATATTTGTATAATATTATAGTTTTTTGCACCTGTATTTTCTCCATTAATTTGCAATAAAAAAACCAGGACATATGTCCTGGTTTAAAAAGCAAATATATATTATACAAGCTCAAGAACTACTTCCATAGCTGCATCGCCCTTACGTGGTCCGATCTTTACGATACGTGTGTAACCACCCTTGCGGTCAACATACTTTGGAGCAATCTCATCAAATACAAAGTTAGCCATATCAACCTTGTGTGTTTCGCTCTTCTTAGCACCCTTAGCTGTTGGTGTGTAAAGAACCTGCATCATCTGACGACGAGCGTGAAGTCTTGAAGGAGAATCCTTCTTGATCTTCTTGTCAACTGTATCGTATACAGTTACCTTCTTGCCATCAACAACTTCCTTTACTCTCTTACCATCTTTGTCCTTGCGTGCTACCTTAGCCTGAACTGTAACTTCTTCGAAGTTATCCTTTTCCTTAACACCAAGTGTGATGATGTGCTCAGCAATCTTCTTTACTTCCTTAGCCTTAGCCTCAGTTGTAACGATCTTGCCGTGATAAAGAAGCTCTGTTACCTGGTTTCTTAAAAGAGCTTTTCTCTGTGATGATGTTCTGCTTAATTTTCTGTACTTTGCCATTTCTTTTCTCCTTATAGCTGGCGTTACAGGTGCTCATCGGTCTTATCCCGTAACTTGATTAATGGAAAGGCATGCGCGACAGTGCTCATCGGTCTTATCCGTCACGTATTATTTCCTGTTACTATATGCTTTCGAACTAGTCCTCTACCATTCTAAGTGAAAGACCAAGCTCGCTAAGCTTCTGCTCTACTTCTTCCATAGACTTGCGACCAAGGTTACGAACCTTCATCATGTCATCTGGTGACTTGTCGCAAAGTTCTGCTACTGTGTTGATACCAGCTCTCTTTAAGCAGTTGTATGAACGAACTGAAAGTTCAAGCTCATCAATGCTCATTTCAAGAGTCTTACCTGTTGTATCATCAGGCTTATCAGCGATAACGCT
>JAEEGI010019724.1_pt1 | contig 13570 bp, 6 predicted proteins | sample 8958751 | NCBI WGS metagenome assembly JAEEGI01 (sample SAMN16246545, study PRJNA631951) | gut metagenome | biome: gut microbiome; feature: rumen; material: KS-attached | host: Bos | place: Iran: Karaj | collected 2018-10
CCTGATCTTATGGTTCTTCCTATGAATGATAATTTTTTTATATACACTGATTTCATAATTTTCACTTTCGGTCATACGACTGCGATCGTAATGATCATCGTTGCAATCATCCCGGTATCATTTTCTGCTGTCAAAGAAGTTTTTAAGCTTGGTAAGGAGCGTTTCCTTATCTATGGTCTTAAGCAGATAAGCCACCGGACATAAGCCAACTACAGACAACACGCTGACCTTATCTCCATGACCTGTCAAAAACATTACAGGAATATTCCCTGTCTCGGCGTCGCTCTTAAGCATAGATAAAACCTGAGGTCCGTTAGCTATGGGCATCTCATAATCAAGAAGTACCAGATCGGCTTTATTCTTGGCCAGATAGCTTATGGCCTGAACACCGTTATTAGCCATGCCCACATGATATGTGCCTTTCAGCCATTCATAAACCGTACGCATATATGTGATGTCGTCATCTACTATGAGCACGGTCTTCTTACGCTTCTCTCCGGTATTTTCCTCAAGATATGTGCTGACTTTCCTGATAAGCTTATCTATATCAAGGGGTCTGTCAAACCACTGCGTAACGGCATGCTCCGGTATGGTCCTGCATACCATATCATACTGTGGTTTATCTCCTATAAGGATAAGCCCCCTGTCCTTATCGTGTATGGTGTCCTTAAGATACACCAGGGTTTCGGGCATGGATTCAAGTTCCTCGCTCATGAACAGGATAACCAGTTCCATATCCTCTGCATATTTGTCCAGTTCCTTTATGTCCGCATGTGAGAAAACGGAACTGATCCCGGCACCCTCCAGCTTGGTTATAAGGCTTTTTGCAAGAAAACTGTCCGAAACACTAACTATAACAACTTTTCCCGCATCAATACTGTTTTCCATGTTGGTTTCTCCTCAAAATATATACTGCAGCCATAGCCTGATTTATCAGCATGACCTATCCGGTTACATCAAAACGCATCCCCAACTTCCTGAATGATACCATCCCAGTCAAGTTCTGTCAGCATTCTTTCTATCGCTGCCACTCTCTTAGCGTCCGCCTCGGGCAGATTATATGTCCGAAGATCGCTTAGTATCCCTTCCATCAGTTCATAGTCCATGCCCTGCGCTATCTCCACTATAGTCTGGTATGCTTCTTTAAGCGCTTTTGCATCGATATAAGGCAGATCTGACTTTTTTGTGTCAAAGGCTTCCAGATGTCTGTCAAAAGTCCTGTACATATCAAGAAGACTGCCTGTATTATCGGCAATAAACTGTGTATCCCCGCTCTTGCCTGCCGCCTCCAGTTCTTCCGCAAGCTTAGACATCTTACCGGCGCCGATTATGCGGGCAGAACTCTTAAGCGCATGAACCTTGATCGTGTAATTCTCAACATCATTTTCATTAAACAGATTCTCGATCTCATCAGCCTTGGTCTTCGCTGTCTGGTGGAAAACCGTAAGAACAGAGATATAACCTTCATCGGAACCGCAGTTCTTAATGCCTGCCTCAACGTCCGTATCCGGAAGATCATATATCCAGGCAGGAATGTCGGAAGATCCGCTATCCGGATTTCTGTCCGGTACATTTCCACTGTCACCTGACCCATTCTCACCGGAAACCTGTTTCATACTGCCATCAGATACTGATCGGCTGTCTGCCTGTGACTCGTCGGGCTTTATAAGTTTCTCATCCGGGATCAGATTGTAGAGCATCTTCTCAAGCTTTTCTCCGTCAACAGGCTTGGACAGATAATCATTAAATCCGGCTTCCAGGTATCTCTCCCTTGCCCCGGATACTGCGTTTGCCGTAAGCGCTACAGCAGGAGTCTCCGTACAAAGTCCTGACTCTCTTATATGTTCAAGAGTCTCTATACCATCCATATCCGGCATCATATGATCGATAAAGATCGCGTCATACAGATTATCCTGTGTAAGCTTAAGCGCATCTCTGCCTGACATAGCAGTGTCTATCTGTATGCCTGTTTTCTTAAGAAGGCTCATGATAACCGTAAGGTTCATCTCCGTATCGTCGACCACCAGGATCTTCGCATCAGGCGCATGGAACAGTTCATGATACTCATGGGACTGTTCAGATATGACATTAAGACGCTCAGATATGTCTCCTATCTTCTCCCGGCTTACTACTTCCTGCTCCACTTCAAATGAAAACTCCGAACCTTTTCCATACTCGCTTTGAACCGGAAGGGAGCTGCCCATAAGATCAAGGAGCTGCCTTGTGATACTCATGCCAAGCCCCGTCCCCTCGATAGCGCGGTTTCTCTTCTCTTCAATACGCTTATAGGGGGAGAACAGACTCTCCATATCTTCTGCTTTCATGCCTATACCGGTATCCGTGACAGATATCTTTAAGAAAATACGATCTTTATCCGCTTCGCGGTATCCTACCTTCATAGTCACTTCGCCTGTTTCCGTGTACTTGACCGCATTGGTAAGTATGTTCATGGCGCACTGCCTGATCCGGATCTCATCTCCTATCAGGATATGCGGGATATTCTCATCAATTTCTATATTGAACTTAAGACCTTTTTTATCTGCCCTTGGACGTGTCATGTTGACCAGATCGTTGATAAGCGAACTAAGGTCATACTGCACCGGTATGATCTCCATCTTGCCCTCTTCAACCTTAGACAGATCCAGGATATCGTTTATAAGAGACAGAAGCGTCTTGCCCGCAGACATTATATCAGTGGCGTAGGCGCGGATGTTTTTTTCTCCGGATTCGCGCAGTATCATCTCATCCATTCCCAGCACTGCGTTGATGGGAGTCCTGATCTCGTGCGACATGCTGGCCAGGAACCTTGATTTGGCTTCGTTTGCGCTGTTGGCGATGTCTTTTTGCTTTTCCAGTTCCTCCATGTACTGATAATGCTCCGTATCATCAACCAGAGCATACAGGGTACCGTACTTCTCACCCATGTAGAGAAGTTCATTTTCCTCGGGAGTATATACGCGACCGCCCAAGTTGATCGTCTCATTACTGCGCACGGCGTCCGAGATATTGGATATGATATCGTAAGGCGTCAGTACCCGGGCAGGGTTTCCTTTTTCACCTTTAGATCCGACGCCATCTGTTCTGTTCTCAACAAGATCTGACTTGTCCATGTGAAGCGATCCATCGCGTGACGCCCCCTTCTTTGCGAAGAACGATTCAAATTCCGGAAAAAGTCTGGCAACGGGCTCATTGTAATACTGGATCCTGCCTTCATTATCCACGGCTATGATACCCTCGGATATCCTGTCTATAACAAAATCCCTGGCTATCTCCCTGGCGCCTAACAGATCAAACTTAAATATCCCGATAAGCATAAATATCGTTCCGAAAAGCGCTCCCAACATGGTCAGGTCATAGTATTCGGATAAGTTGAACGCCCCTTTGAGGTGCAGGATAAACGAAGCCCCCTGAACGCCAAACGCCATTAAAAGCATGAGAAGACGCTGTTTTGATGTACGATTCTGTTCTTTGCGGTACATCTTGATGATCCACACCAGGGCTATGATCACAAAGGCGGCGTTTAAAGCCATCAACAGATCATGCAGGGTTCCGTTGCTGTGATAAAACCTTGGGAAAACAGGATCCGGGACAAACTCATAATCCGGATAATACAGATCGTTGCTTCCAATGGTCATTATTGAAATGTATATGAGAGAATGAATCAGAACCAGAGTATATATTATGCCTCTGGGTATCCTGATCCTGCACATCCTGGCAGCGAAAAGGAAAAACGCAAAAGCGACCCACACTCTTCCGGCATAGGAAATCTTAAGTGCAGTGATGTACGCCTCTTCGGACTGTGCCTGCATTTCAAACAGATATCCCAGATTACTTATAAATGATGCTATGCATGCAAGGAACAGATAAGAGTGGATGGAATTCTTCCATCTTAAAAAAACGATCAGTATCTCGACAAACAGGACTCCAACCGTTATGCACTGTATTGTAAGTAATATATCATGTGTGTTCATTATTTCAGGTCTCAGGTGTTACATAAAACACGTAGTCAGTTATTTCCTGATTTACGTTATTCACGGATGAAAAAATATATATACGATTTTACCATAATTATCGGTACCTGTCATATTAATGGTTCCTTAACAATGCCTGTCACCATAGCTTTGGACTGTATCGCATTCAGGTTGATATTTCAGATAAAAACGGGTAAAATCAATACGTTTACGTATGATATCCAAGCATAAACCAACAGACGCAATAAGACGATTCAATGGTCCGGAGGATAAATAATGAAGATAGTAATGTTAGAAAGACACAGTGTCGGTACAGATGTAGATGTATCGTGTTTTGAAAAACTCGGTGATTTCACCGCCTACGACAACACAACTACCGAGGAAGAAGCCGCCGAACGAATAGCGGATGCTGACGTGGTCATCGCCAACAAGGCAAAGTTGAATGAAAAATCCCTTGCAAACGCTGCAAATGTAAAATTCATAGGCGAACTTGCCACAGGATATGACAACATAGATCTGGAGTACTGCAAGAGCAGAGGCATCCGGGTTGCCAATGTCAGAAATTACTCAACGGCAATGGTAGCGCAGCACACATTTACCCTTGCGCTCGCACTGTCCCAGAAGATCGTACACTATGATGATTACGTTAAATCAGGCGCTTACGGGGCTCAGGGGAGATTTTCCAATTTTGACCTTCCCTTCTTGGAACTGGACAAAAAGACCTGGGGGATCGTCGGATTCGGCAATATCGGTTCAAGAGTCGCTAAGATCGCCGAGGCTTTTGGATGCAGGGTCATCGTTCATTCAATCACAGGTACAAATCATGATATGCCTTATGAGCAGGTCGACAAGGATACCCTTCTTAAGGAAAGCGACTATATATCACTCCACTGCCCTTTAAGCGATCTAAGCCGTTATTTTATAGACGCTTCGGCTCTGTCCAAGATGAAAAACACTGCCTATCTCATAAACGTGGCAAGAGGTCCCGTAGTAAACTCCAAAGACCTGCACGACGCTCTTGTTAATGGCGTTATAGCCGGCGCAGGATTAGATGTACTGGAAAAAGAGCCTATCGCAGCAGATGATCCCTTAGGACAGATCAAAGACAGCAATAAGCTCATCATCACTCCCCACCTGGCATGGGCCAGTCTTGAAGCCAGAGAAAGATGTGTAGAGGAAAATTACAAAAATCTTGAAGCGTTCATAAAAGGAGAAGACAGAAACGTAGTGTGCTGACATTACAACATGCTACAGATTAAACTCCTCACCCGTCACTACGTACCACCATTCCCTCAAGGGGAGGACTATACGGTATAAAACAAAGGACAATATATGCAGGAAAACAAGATGGGCGTGATGCCCGTAAACAAACTACTTATAACGATGTCGGCTCCCATGATGCTTTCGATGCTGGTGCAGGCGCTGTACAATGTGGTCGATTCCATATTCGTGGCCAGGATCGAAGAAGATGCGCTGACCGCCGTTTCGATGGCATTTCCAGTGCAGACCGTCATGATAGCCATGGGTATCGGTATGGGCGTCGGCGTTAACGCTCTTTTGTCCAGATCGCTTGGTGAAAAAGATTTCGAAATGGTCAACAAGTCGGCTGCAAATGGCATTTTCCTGTCACTGATCAACTACATCATATTCCTGATAATAGGACTCACCCTGATCGAACCTTTTTACCGTGTCCAGACAGACAATGAGAACATAATACGCTACGGAACCACTTACTTAACGATCTGCTGCTGCATGAGTTTCGGAATATACGCTCAGGTTATCTTTGAAAGACTCCTACAGTCCACGGGTAAGACCTTCTATAACATGATAACCCAGGGCACCGGCGCCATAACCAATCTGATCCTTGATCCCATACTTATCTTCGGGCTTTTGGGATGTCCTAAGCTCGGTATAGCAGGCGCTGCCATCGCTACCGTCACCGGTCAGATCGTGGCAGCCATTATGGCGATCATCTTTAACCTGAAAAAGAACCCTGAGGTAACGCTTTCCTTCAAAGGATTTAAGCCGGACATATATGTTATCGGCCGGATATACAAGGTTGGACTGCCTTCTATAATAATGCAGTCCATAAGTTCTGTAATGGTGTTCTCCATGAACAAGATACTGAATACCTTCTCTTCAACAGCCGTTGCGGTATTCGGCGTATATTTCAAGCTCCAGAGCTTCATATTCATGCCGATCTTCGGTCTTAACAACGGCATGGTTCCCATTGTTGCATACAACTATGGCGCTAAAAAGCGAAGCCGCATGACTTCCACGATAAAACTTGCCATTATATACGCCGTCGGGATCATGCTCACCGGACTTTTGATATTCGAGTGCCTCCCCGCTCAGCTGTTTGCGCTGTTTAATGCATCAGATCACATGCTGTCCATGGGCGTGCCCGCGCTTCGTATCATCGCGATCCATTTCCCTGTAGCCGCCGTATGTATCATACTGGGCACCGTATTCCAGGCTCTCGGAAACGGCACCTACAGTATGATAGTCTCCATCATGAGACAGATCGTAGTACTGCTTCCTGCAGCCTATCTTCTCTCCCTTACAGGCAACGTCAATAATATCTGGTGGTCATTCCCCATTGCAGAAGTTGCTTCGCTTTCAGCGACGATGTTCTTCTTCGTAAAGATATATAAAGACATAATCAGCAAGGTTCCTGATACAGAATGATACCGTAGACCATATACCTGACACAGTTTATATGTCCCTGATACAAAACGATGCCGGAGAACATGTCCCCGGCATCATTCATGTATTCTGATTTCTGATCATCAAATTACTGTCTTTAGTTGACCGTCACCGTGATCTTAAATACCTTCCCGTCTATCTTCGTGGTGATGACCGTACTCCCCTTTCCTCTTCCATGGATCACGCCGTACTCATCTGCAAATGCTATGGCAGGCTTGGGATTTTTCCAGACAGGAGTCTGTTTTATACTGCCATTAAAGCTCGTTTCATAACTGTCGCCATTGTTAAGAGTAAGCGTATAGTTAGTTCCTTTTACCACCGTCAGACCATCTGACGCTTCAAGTGCAGGATCCTCCACACAGACTTTGGTCTCCCATGTAAATCCTTTGTATGTGCAGAATACCTTAGCGCATCCTGTTTTGCCCGCTACAGCCTTAACCTTGCCCGTGTACTTACCGTTTTTCTGCTCAAGTTCGATACAGTCTGCTTCACATCCTTCACAGTCTTCGGAATCATCAACTACGATCTCCCACTCTGCATCAGCCGGCTTTACGCCGGTAAACGTAAGCGCTGCGGTTTTGCCTGCAAGCAGATACATGGTCGACCTTGCAGGAGTTGTTTTAACCGTAATCGTCAGTTTTGTAACCGATTTCTGAGTGGTATTTACGCCCCATATGGTTGTTGTACCCATGCCGACAGCCGATATCTTACCGGTTTTAGCATCGATCTGAACAACATCATTTCTGTAAGCGGTAACATTATTCTTATTATCAAGGACAGGCGTCATTTCAAGAATACTGTTTTCATCTTCAAGATCTGCATCCTCTTCTTCGCTGTATCCCCAGGTGGCGCCTTTTGCCGTAAATGCTGCCCCTGTATTAGTGACATATTTCGGCTGATAAACTTTGAACGGATTGATGGTTACCGATGATCCGAAGCTTAATTTCTTAGGATTAAGAGACGCCGCATCATCCGTAACAGTAACCTTGCAGGGATATTGCTTTCCACCTGTCCACGCGGTGACCACTGTCGATCCCTTTCCCACTGCATTTATAACTCCGAATTCATCAACTGAGGCAACCGCGGGATTTGCAGAAGTCCATGATACGTTAAAATGGCTGCTGTCAGCCCCTTCGAAGTTCAGTTTAAGCGGTCCGTAAGATTCTCCTACCAGGATTTTAGCAGTTTTATCACTGAGAGTTACCCCTGCTACTGTTACGTTACAGGTTAATACACTTCCATCCTGAAGCGTACCGGTAACTGATGTGATACCTTTCTTCTTTCCTGTGATCTTGCCTGCATTTGTAACGGTTGCGACAGTTTTATCCTTAACCGTCCATTTTCCTGATCCGACCTGCGCACTCTGGTTGGGAATAAGCCAGATATTGATATCAGATCCTGATACTTCCATCAAAGGATTGGGATCGATCCCTGATTCTGTCGAATCTATTTTTACGGTTTCAGACCAATGAGCATACAAAGTGATATCCTGTGTGAGACCGGTCTTGTGATAAGCTGTGATCTTTTTCCCGCCATCTTTTTCGGTGTACCAACCGTCAAACTTGAAGCCCTCACGCACCGGTATGGGCATGATTCCGTAGTAAGTGTTTTCCGCGAGCTTTTTCACTCTTTTTTCTGCCGGAAGGTCACCTTCATTTGCATCAAATGTCACATTATGGAACTCTACTTTGGAGATATTCTCGGGAAGATAAGGCATGATATACATAACCTGATATCTTTCACCATAATCATAATTCTTGCCGGGTTTATTATACTCCTCGGCCATGGTCAGATTATAGCCGTCAGAAGCTCTGAATTCATTATAGTCAAAGCCGACGTCATTATTATTATTTCCGTTCCAGGTTCCGACTATCACACGGTCACCTTCCTGTCTGACATCAGTAACGATGCAGTAATGACCGATATTCATATGGATCACATCGCCGGCTTTTATCTTATAAGCCTTATCTCCGCCTGCATAGACAGTATCAGACCATGTCGGATAATCATCTTTATCCATCTCCCACCATCCATGCATTTCCTGAGGCATGGAAGCCATGGCCATACACCAATTGCAGTAGTTTCCGCACCATCCGCCATATGAATAACTCTCTTCATACGGCCACCATTTATAAGAAGGCGAGCAGGTAAAGTAAGCCATTTCGGCGTAATCCTTATTGCCGCTTAAGTTGGAACCATCCATCTCCGCAAATGAATTACCTTCATGATATCCTTCCTGAGATGCAGCTATGCTTATAGTGTCCTTAACATAGTCTCCCGTCAGAGAAACTTCGTTAAGCTGGGTATAGTATTTACTGCTCTTATAGGGCGCTGAGAAATCAGGCCGCAAAAAGAGCGTTCCGCCAAATGTTCCTCTCCCGTAACTGATCTTGGATTCGTTACCGGAAAAGGTGACTTTCTCAAGATTACTGCAATTGTTGAATATATAATCTCCCATAGACTTAACGGATGCGGGAATGATCACACTTTCAAGGTTATCGCAGCTTTGGAATACGTATTTTCCAAGAGTCTTAACGCCCTCGGACATCGTCAGTTCCTTCAGGTTGTCACAGTTACTGAATGCACTGTCTCCGATAGTTGTCACACTTGAAGGTATGATCAGAGAAGTGACAGACATTCTGTTTGAGCACGCCCCTTTTCCTATGGCCTTAACTTCCACTCCGCCTATCATAGAAGGTATCTTACCGCCTGTCCAATCATAGGGTATTGATGTGATGGTGCCTGTGGATTCATCGAATTTCCAGTTTTTATACTCTTCATCATCCGGCTCTTCGGGTTCTTCAGGTTCTTCAGGGGTACCGGAGCCTTCCGTCCAATGCGCGTATAATGTCTGGTTCCCTGTAAGCCTTACGCGTCTGTAAGATGTAATCTTAGTTCCGCCCGAAGCCTCAGTATACCACCCGTCAAATGTATATCCAGATTTTGTCGGAAGAGGCATCAATCCATAAGAAGCATTGTTTGTAAGCTTCTTGGTATTCCAGGCTGCCTCCCCGCCCTGCATATTGAAAGTTACGGTGTAGTATTTCAGTCCTTTTGCAATGGAAAAATCAGGAGAATAGATATTGTCAACATAGCCATCCTTGGATGACCATTCATTTATAGTCTTACCGGTGGAGGCGTTAATGGTATAGGTATCTCTGGATACGTCATTTGAGTGATTGCCGTTTAGGGATTCCACCGTCACCACATCTCCGCTCTGAGACACGGAATCCACAAGAATAACGTGATTCCCGCTGCCGCCGGATCCATATCTGAACAAGATCACATCGCCCTGTTTGAGTTCATAATTCTTGGCGCCGCCGGCATATCTGGTATCAGCCCATTCGAAATCGCGTCTGTTTCCTTCATCGTCCATCATATTATACTTGGGATGAACCATCTCATAAGGCATACTTGACATGGCTAAGCACCATCCCACATATTCACCGCACCACATTTCACCGGGCTCATTCCACCAGTAAACCATCTCGGAATAATCACCGTTTCCCTTGGTGTTGTTGCCGGACATATCCTTTAAGCTGTTGCCCTCGTGGTATCCCATCTGTGATTCCGCAATAGCCATCAGATCCGTAAGGTAGTCACCGGTAGGCTTAACCTGATGAAGCTGCTTATACCACTTTCCCGTCTTATATGATGCACTGAAATCGGGATGACCGAAGAAGCATCCTCCGAAACAGTAATCTCCTAAAGTCAGACCTTTTACGCCGCCGTCAAAAGGATAGAAATCTTTACCGCCATAGGTTACATATTCAAGGATGTCACAGTATCTGAAGGCATAACTGTCGATCTTCTTAAGTGTAGACGGCATGGAAAGTGTGACCAACTCACTGCAATCCTGAAAAGCATTCTGTCCGATCTGTTCCACCCCACTCTCAAGCGTAACGCTCTTAAGTGATGTACAATTCTGGAAACAGCAGTTTTCTATGGTTTTAACATTTCCCGGGATAACAACTTCAGTCAGGCCATTACATCCTCTGAAGCTGTATTTTGCAAGAGCGGATATACCGGAAGGAATGACGATTTCAGTTATGCCTGAATTCTGCCCAAGCCCCTGCCCCACGCTTGTTACGCTGTCAGGAATCACAAGTTTGGTAAATGTATCCTTCTGTGGCGTAGCCCAGTCGCCTATCGCTACAACCTTCACGCCATCGATCATATCAGGGATCACTGCTTCCGTGACGGCGTTATAGAAGCTTGTTACGGTTCCCGTAGCCTTATCAAACTTGATCTTGCCGCCAACTACGCCGTCCACATCATAATATTCACCTTCCGCGTTAAGAGCTTCTGTGCTGTCACTGACTGTATCCGTGTCTATACCGGATTCATCCGATCCGTCGATTGAAAGTTCGATGTACTCGTTCTCATCCGAAAATAGTGTAATTATGTCTTGTGGTGAATCTTTGTCTTCATGATCAGCATCAGCTTCTTCAATCTTGAATTCTTCTGATAGTACACTAATTTCTGCTGCACATATACTTTGTGCACACGACATCGACATTACCAGTGACAACGCTACAGCAAGCACTCTTCGTTTCATATACTGCCTCTCCCTTTCCTGCATAATTCTCCTGATCATACCTGTAGTGATACCCTAAAAGCAGACATACACTTCTTTCCTCAATCCGGATTCAAACTAAGCTGCATTCCATGATCCGGATCGCTCAATTCATTTCTTCGTGAATACGTACTGGTTGCAGCCGTGACCTCCGGCGCAGGTGTACATCTTCTCAAGTTCAAAGCCTCTCTTATGATAGAAATCGAATATCTCTTCGGGCTTTGCTGCTTCAAATGGCCATCCGCCAACCCAGTCTACCACGTCTCTCCAGGGACTCATACCGCGCTCTTCCTTATAGGTGCGCCATCTGTCAAAGGGCTTTAATCTGATGAAGTCCTTGATAGTCGTCGGTCCCCAAAGTCTGATAAAGCACGGGATCAGAATGATCGGTTTTAACGGACCGGGAAGGAAGTTGTACGCCTTCTTAACAGCCCACCAGCATTTGGTCGGAAATCCCTGATCATTATAGATCGCGATAAAGAGTATGCCTCCATCCTTAACCAGTTTACCGGCCTTTTCAAGTGCGTCATACATATGTCCCGTATGATGGAGCACACCCCATGAATACACGATATCATGCTTTTCATATTTGGACAGATAATTCTCATCCAAAGCGTCACCGCGCTCTACCGTCCAGTCGGGATCATCCGGATAATATCTGTGTTTAAGTATCTTCGTACATTCCACGCTCTCGGGATCATAGTCAAAAGAATGGACCGTGGCGCCAAGTCTTTTGGCAGCCAGTGAAAAGAGTCCGCTCCCCGATCCTATATCCAAGAAGGTCTTGCCGTTTAGATCGCTGACATTTAACCATTCCTTAAGCGAATCCACCGCTTTCTCAATCTTGGTTTCATCAAGGTTTTTCAGAAATTTGTTCCAGTTCTTTCCGAATTCAAATCTGTCTTTGGACATACATTCCTCCTGCAAAAACAAACGTTTTGCTTCTCTTTTCTTTTACTGTGAACGTAAAATAATTCATGTTCGTATGATACACCAGTTTGGATATAACGTAAACAGGGCGAACCTAACGTCCGCCCTGTTGGTTTATTATTTGAACAGATAAACTGCCAATATGAATAGTACTGACTGTCGAATAATTACTTAACCTGTGAGATAGTCCAGTAATCTATGCCATCAATCGTCACGATGACAGCGATCTTGCCTGCGCCTGCTCCTGTTACATTATAGGACATACCATCAGTTGAAGCTGCGCCGGTTGCTATTGATTCAGTAACTTCTACTCCGTCAGGATTTCCTTCGTTGTCAACGCCTTCGATCCTCCATACCGGAACTTCTTCAAACTTGACGTTCTTCGGAGTATTAGTGATCTTAAAAGTAACAGTCTTATTTGCCCCGATACTGGCCTTACCTTTTACTGTAGGAAGCTTAGACTTAACGGTAAATACGATCTTAGCTGCATTTGCTGCCGGTTTCTTGGCTGTAGCATCATATCCCCAGTAAACCGTAACCTTGCATGTGCCTGATCCGGTTACCTCCAGCTTGCCATCGTCACTGATCGAGAATCCCTTTGCCTTGGCAGGGATCTCATACTTATCAGGCTGAAGCGTAGGACATCCTACATATTCTGAAATATCGATAGCTTCATCGTCGGTGCACTTCTTCGTAACATTTAAAGTCTTAAGATCTTTCGTGGGCTTAGCCGGATCTTTCTTAAGATATGCGGGAACCTCGACATCGAATACCACCGATCCGCTTTCGATCAGATCCTTACCTAACTTGATCTGGCGTACAACCTTTACCGTGCCGGATTTCTTTCCGCCGGTAAATACTCCGTTCTTAACACTGCCCAAAGACTTATCGATCGCACCCGTTTCAGCATTCTTAACTACCCAGACATCTGACTTATCAGTCTTAAAATCCTCACCAAAATAGCCGGCTGAGATCAGATTAACTTTCTCTTTAAATGCAACATTCTGTTCAGGCTGACAGATGATCTCATTGTTATCAATAGTTTTATCCAGTATCTCGATCTGGCATGAAGCCTCAGCTGCTTTTCCGTCCTTCTTCTTACCGGCCGTAGTTACAGTGATCGTAACGATACCTTTCCTTACAGGGGTAACCACACCGTTTTCAACTGTAGCAGTTAACGGATCGCTGCTAGACCAGGTTACTGTCTGCTCTGCTTTCTCGGGAGTAACTTCAGCCTTAAATATCTTGGACTGATTGAGAACCATAGTATATTTAGCTGCTGCTGCCTTGTTCGTTGTAGTATCGATCATCTTGACTGCACTTACATTTACCTTAGGACCTGTTGATATCTCAAATCTGTAAGCGCCGGTACCGTTAATTGAATTAC
>JAEEGI010019725.1_pt1 | contig 13569 bp, 11 predicted proteins | sample 8958751 | NCBI WGS metagenome assembly JAEEGI01 (sample SAMN16246545, study PRJNA631951) | gut metagenome | biome: gut microbiome; feature: rumen; material: KS-attached | host: Bos | place: Iran: Karaj | collected 2018-10
CATGGCCAGGCGCTCCAGGCCCATGCCAAAAGCCCAGCCGGAGTACACATCCGGGTCGATGCCGCAGCCGGAGAGTACCTTAGGGTGCACCATGCCGGCGCCCAGCACCTCGATCCAGCCTTCGCCCTTGCAGGTGGGGCAGCCCTTACCGCCGCACTTGTGGCACTGGATGTCCAGCTCTCAGCTGGGCTCGGTGAAGGGGAAGGGATGGTGTCGGAAGCGGGTTACGGTACCCTTGCCGTATATTTTCTCCACCACCAGGTTCAGGGTGGCCTTCAGGTCCGCCATGGTCACGCCCTTGTCTACCACCAGTCCCTCGATCTGGTGGAACATGGGGCTGTGGGTGGCGTCCACCTCGTCCTTCCGGTAGACCCGGCCGGGGGCCAGGACCCGGATCGGCAGCTCCCGGGTCTCCATGGCGTGGATCTGCATGGGAGAGGTCTGTGTGCGCAGCAGGATCCTGCCGTCACGGGTGAAATAGAAGGTATCGGTCCAGTCCCGGGAGGGATGTCCCTCGTCGATGTTCAGCTTGGTGAAGTTATAATCTGCCAGCTCCACCTCCGGGCCGTCCAGGATCTCAAAGCCCATGCCGATGAAGATGTCCTTGATCTGGTCCAGCACATTATACATAGGGTGCTTGTGACCAAGATGAGGCTTGACGCCGGGCAGGGTCACATCCAGGGCCTCCCGCTCCAGCTTCTTCTCCAGCATGGCCTCGCTGACGGTGCGCTTGCGCTCGTCCAGCAGGCTCTCGATCTCGGCGCGGACCTGGTTGGCCAACTGCCCCATCACCGGGCGTTCTTCGGCGGAGAGCTTGCCCATCTGCCGCAGGATGGCGGTGAGCTCGCCCTTCTTGCCCAGGTACTTGATGCGCAGTTCCTCTAAACGGTCCACATCCTCCGCTTCCGAGATGGCTTGCAGGGCCGCGTCATGCAGAGTCTGCATCAATTCTCTCATGCTCATACTAAATCTCCTTCCTTATAGCCTCCCCTGCCTCAGGGGAGAGAACGACGAACAGCGAAGTGTGAACAGTTGTGGCTTCGCCTGCGGCGACAGATTTTATTTCATCACGCCTTTGGCGTGAAGCCATATGTGTTCTCTGCTTTCCATTCCTTGTTCACAAAAAAATAAGCTTCCGTCCCACGCTGGGACGAAAGCCATTGCTTCCGTGGTACCACCCACATTCGATTCCGCAGAATCGCACTCTCGGCGCGATAACGGGCGCCGCCCGCCGGGGATTGGCCGGCGCTCCCGGGCGAACCAAGCTTCCCCGACGCAGAGGGCTCACAGCCGACGACCCTCATTCTCTGCCCGTCTGTCCAGAAACTATTTTCCCGTTCACAGCAGGCATAGAGTATCACAGAATTCACAATTATTCAAGAGGATTTTTGTCTTTTTTACCGAATAAAGGTTTGACGAGGTCTGTGATTGTGATTATAATAAGCTTGTATGCATAGTTTCATGGTATCACCGAAACGGAGGTACCTATGAAAAAACGCTTTTGCCTGATCCCCTTGCTGCTATGTCTGTTCCTTTGCGGGTGCGCAAATGCATCCCAGACGCGCTTCGAAGCCTTCTCCCAGGAACTGGCACAAAAGAAGAGCGTGGCCTTTACCGCCCATCTGCACGCGATCTATCTCGACCGTGACGCCGACTTCGATCTCCGCTATGAACAAGCGGACGGCGTAGAACAAATTACCGTCTTATCGCCGGGACGAATCTCTGGCATCACCGCTTATGTGGAACGCGGCCAAAGCAGCCTGCACTATGACGGGATGATCCTGGACACCGGGGATTTGGACGCCAACGGGCTCACACCCATGTCTTCTCTTCCGCTGCTGATGGACGCACTGCAGAACGCCCACGGCGACGCATATTGGGAGGAGGATGGCTGCAGCGCTGTAAAACTGTTATACAGCGACAACTGCAGCGTTCAAGTCTGGTTTAACGCGGATTATATCCCATGCCGGGCAGAGATTTACAGTGACAACAACCTTACCGTATCCTGCGAAATCGAAAACTGGAGCTAAAGCATGAACGATTTACAAAAGAGAACCTGGGCGGAGATCTCCATGTTCAATATCCGGCACAACTATGAGGCCATCCGCGCCGCGCTGCCTGCCGACTGCCGCTTCCTGGGCGTGGTGAAGGCCGACGCATACGGCCACGGCGCCCTGCCGGTGTCCCGCATGCTGCAGCAAGCCGGGGCGGACTATCTGGCCGTCTCCTGCCTGGACGAGGCCTTGGAGCTGCGCCGCGGCGGTATCCGCATGCCGGTGCTGATCCTGGGCCACACCCCGCCTGAATACACCGGGAAGCTCATTGAGGAAAACTTCACCCAGACCGTCAGCGCCCTGGCCAAGGCCCGGGAGTATTCTGCCGCGGCCTCCGCCCTGGGAAAGACGCTGAAGGTCCATATCAAGCTGGATACCGGCATGTCACGCCTGGGCTTCCTCTGCGGCGGGGACTATTTCGATCTCGGCGTGGGGAACGTGATCGCCTCCTGCAAGCTGCCGAATCTGGAGCCGGAGGGGATCTATACGCATTTTGCCGTTTCGGACGAGGCGGGCGAGGACAACGAGGCCTATACCCGAGCGCAGTTCAGCTTGTTTCTCCGCGTCATTGAAGCAGTGGAAAGCCGCTGCGGCTTTCACTTTGCCATCCGGCACTGTGCCAATTCCGGCGCCGTGGTGCGCTATCCGGAGATGGCGCTGGACATGGTGCGGCCCGGCCTGCTGCTCTACGGCTACGGGGACGATACCGGGCGCCTGGGTCTGAAACCATGTATGCGGCTGGTCACCACCGTGAGCACCATCAAGCACTACGAGGCCGGCACCAGCGTCAGCTACGGGCGGCACTTTGTGACGGAACGGCACACCCGCATGGGCGTGCTGGCCATCGGCTACGCCGATGGGCTGCCGCGGATCCTCTCCAATCGGTGCAGTTTTTTTGTGGCCGGCGGCTTCGCGCCCCAGCGGGGCAACATCTGCATGGACATGTGCATGGCGGATCTAACAGATCTGCCCCAGGCGCAGGTGGGCAGCGAGGTGGAGATCTTCGGCGAGCACAACGACCTGGACGCCCTGGCCGCCGCCGCGGGCACCATCTCCTACGAGCTGCTCTGCGCGGTTTCCAAGCGAGTACCGAGAGTGTATAAGCTTTGAGCTTTGAGTTTTGAGAACATGACGCCGCATCCTTTTTGAGATGCGGCGTCATTTTTGTTGAAGTCCATTACTCCTCCACCACCCAGGGCAGCTCCACGAAGGTGGGCTCGTGGCCCAGGGCGGGCAGGATGGTGTCGAACAGCTCCCGGGTGCTAAAGCGCAGGCTGGAGGTGTTGATGCAGGGATGGCAGCCGAAGTTCTCCTCCTGCAGCAGATCCTTGTCCACCAGCAGGCGCACGGCCCCGTCCCTGTCGTTCATCAGGCCCAGGACGCTGACGGAGCCCGGGGTGATATCCAGGTACTTCTCCATGTGCTCCGGCCCGGCAAAGCTCAGGCGGGCCGAACCGATCTGTTTGGAGAGGAGCTTGGTCTTAAAGGGCTTCTCCCCAGGCATGATGAGCAGGTAAAAATCCGTCTGCTGGCGGTTGGTGAGAAACAGGTTCTTGCAGATCTTGCAGCCCAGCAGGCCCTCCACCAGCTCGCAGTCCGGGATGGTGTCGGCGTGCTCATGATCCACCCGGTAATACGCGACGCCCAGGCGATCCAGCAGGTCATAGCAGCGCGTCTCCTTGGGGATGCGCTCCCCCTCCGGACGGCCGCGGTAAAGATGTTCGTCAATATTCATAGCATTCCCTGTCAGCGGCGGGAGAAGCAGCATGCCCTCCCATACGGTTTATCTCTTGTTGGACGGCAGCCAGATGTGCTGCTCCTCGGCTTTCCGGATCAGCTCCTCCCGGAAGTCCGGATGGGCGATGTCGATGAGGCGGGCAGCCCGCTCCCAGGTGCTGCGGCCGGTGAGCTCAGCTGCGCCGTACTCGGTAACGATGGTGGGCGCCTGACTGCGGGGCGTAGTAATGATATCGCCGCCCATGGAGGGCAAAATGCGGGAGTGGAGCTGGCCCTTCTTGTCCGTGAAGGTGGAGGTCAGGCACAGAAAGCCCCGGCCGCCTCTGGACATTGCCGCGCCGGTGACGAAGTCAAGCTGGCCGCCGGTGCCGCTGATCTGCCGCGTTCCCGCGCTCTCGGAGGCCACCTGGCCGTAGAGATCCACGTTCAGGCAGCCGTTGATGGAGATCATCTTCTCGTTCTGGGCGATGACGAAGGGATTGTTCACATAGCTCAGGGGCGCTCCCATGATGCCGTCGTTCTCGTTGATCCAATCAAAAAGCTCCTGGGAGCCGATAGCCAGGCCCAGGACCCCTTTCCCGGGGTGCAAGGTCTTTTTCGCGTTGGTGAGCTTGCCCGCCTTGAAAAGGGCCAGGTATCCGTCGGAGCAGAGCTCGGTGTGCATGCCCAGATCCTTCAGATCGGACTCCGCCAGCAGCTCGCCCAGGGCGTTGGGCATGCCGCCGATGCCAAGCTGGATCACCGCCCCGTCTGGGATCAGGGGCAGCACATGCCCGGCGATCTGCCGATCCAGCTCCGAGGGCTCCGGGGATTTCATCTCCCAAAGCGGCAGGACCCCCGCCTCCACGATGGCGTCCACCCGACTGAGAGGGATGGAGACGCCCGCAGGGTCGCCCTTCACCCGCGGCATATTATCATTGACCTCCACGATGATCTTCTTCGCCGTGTCGGCAATGCCCCGCTCCGCGCCCAGGGCACCGGAGAGATTGAAGTTGCCCGCGTCGTCCATGGGGGCCACGGAGAGCATGGCCACGTCCACCGTCAGGAACTGGTGATAGTAGCGGTCTAGATCCCGGAAAAGCATGGGGGTGAAGAAGGCACGTCCCTGGTCGCAAAGCTTGCGCTCATAGCCGGAGCAGTGCCATGTGTTGTATACGAAGTGCTCCTGGCTGGGGTCGCACTCCGCCACGGCCACGGGGCCCCGCAGCAGGTTGCCGCGGATCTTGACGTGCCAGAGCTCGTCCCGCCGGGCGGCCAGGGCCGCGTCCAGTGTGGGCGGATAGCCGTTGTTGGAGCCATAGTCCACCCAGTCGCCGTTTTTGACCAGGCGCACCGCCTCTTCGGCGGAGCAGAGCTTGCTGCGATATTCGTTCATGAAGTTCATGCGATCACCTCTGGTAGAGTATACCATACTAGAAGGCCGTGCACAAGAGCGGAAATGCGGATCGGTGTGCTTCCCCCAGCGGGGGAAGCTGTCGAGCGCAGCGAGACTGATGAGGGAAAACGCTTTTCCCCGGAAATACAAATGTGCGCTCCTTCGCCGCTCTCCCTCACCTCCCCAGTGTGCGCACTGGGGTGTCCTCCCCCGCTGGGGGAGGAACAACGCTGGCGCTATTTCGCGTGGAGCATAGAAAAAAGGGCTGCCGAAGCAGCCCTTCATTTCTGAGGAATCTTTTGAAATGCTATGTTGAACAGACAGTTGGCTATCAGGCTTTCTGAGCGTTCTTGCTGTTCTTCTCGGCAGCAAGAGTCTTGACACCGGTGATGACCAGGATAACAGCCAGAACGATCAGGCCCAGAGACCAGATCATGGTGTACCACTCGCCCCAAATCGGAGTCTTGTCAGCAACGAGCTTGGCAACAGCTTCGGGATTGGTCAGGGTGTTGATCTTGGTGATCACAGTCATGATCAGAGAGGTCAGCGTGGCGCAGAGCATGAAGATCATCGGGAAGATGAACATCTTGTTGTTCTTGCCGATCTCACCCAGCCAAGCGGCAACAGCCAGCATGGCCAGACCAGCAAGCAGCTGGTTGGCAGCGCCGAACACGCCCCAGATCGCGGAGAGGTTCGGGTTCATGCCCAGACCGCAGCCGATGATGACCAGGATCAGGGTACCGACGATCGGGGTGGCAAAGAACTTGCGCACACCGGTCAGATCCTTGTAGGTCTTTCCTTCCGGAGTGAAGAGCTCGGCAAACATGTAGCGAGCAAGACGGCAGCCGGAGTCCAGAGAGGTCAGCGCGAAGACGGATACAGCCAGGGTCAGCAGGTTGTAAACAATACCCTGCTTCACAACAGTGCCGTCGCCGCCAAAGATCATGGCGAACATGGTGGCAAGGCCAGCGGCAAACTTACCGGCAGGAGCCTTGGGCAGAGCGTCGGTCTGGTTGGCAATGGCAGCGATGGAAAGCAGAGCCATGATAGCCAGGGCAGACTCAACGATCATGGCGCCATAGCCGATGACCTTGGCGTCCTTCTCAGAGTTCAGCTGCTTGGAGGTGGTGCCGGAACCGATCAGAGAGTGGAAGCCGGACACAGCGCCGCAGGCAACGGTGATGAACAGAGTCGGGAACAGGTAGGAACCAGCCTTGGGGCTCCAGGTGGCGACAGGCAGATTCACAGCGAGCTTGCCGGTGAAGGAAGCGCCGACGATGCTGAACAGAGCCAGGATCATCATGCCGTAGAGCAGGAAGGAGCTCAGGTAGTCACGAGGCTGCAGCAGCATCCAGACAGGCAGCATGGAAGCCAGGGTGACATAGATGGCGATGAAGATGACCCAGAAATTGTAGCTGGCATTGATACCGACATTCAGGCCGAGAACGACGATGACAACGATGCCGATGACACCAATGATGGTGGCAGGGCCGATCTTGGCATTCTTGCGGTACACAAAGTAGCCAAAAACGAAGGCGATCAGGATGAACAGCAGAGATGTGGTGGCAGTAGCGGCGGTACCGGCAACCTTGTCGGTGCCGAAGGTAAACACAGGCAGAGCCTGCTCTCCCTCAGCAGCAACGGAAGCGAAGGTGTTCGCAACAACGTTGGTGAAGGAGGCGATGACCAGGATCAGCACCAGCAGAGCGAAGATGGTGAACAGGCGCTGAGCCTTAACGCCCATGGAGTCCTTGATGACCTCGCCGATGGAGCCGCCGTTGTGGCGGATGGAGGAGAACAGGGCGCCAAAGTCATGCACAGCGCCAAAGAAGATGCCGCCCAGGACGATCCACAGGAAAACGGGCAGCCAGCCAAAGGGAGATGCCAGAACAGGTCCGTTAATGGGGCCGGCACCTGCGATGGAGGAGAAATGGTGGCCCATCAGAACGGCGGGATTGGCGGGAACGAAGTCCTTGCCGTCGTAGCTGGTGTGCGCAGGAGTCTCGCGGTTGGGATCGACACCCCACTGCTTGGCCAGCCAGGCACCGTAGAAGATGTAGCCCAGAGCCAGCAGAACGATACCGACCACAAGGATCAATAATGCGCTCATACTTTTCACTCCTTAAATGAAAATGTTTTATCACTGTTTGCCATCAGCCTTCCTCTTTTCTGACGGCAAAAAGCTTACGAAAATATTTGTCCAGGGCATAACCCGCTTTGTTTTGATAAGACTTCTCCTCGTGCAGATCCACGATACCGGTCAACAAATTGGTAAAGCCCCAGAAAGAAAAATGATAGCTTTTCGTGAAGCTCTTATTCTGCACGGTCTTCCGTGTGACTTCTTCGGTCCGATCCGCGATAAAAATCGTTTTAATATCGGTATGCTGATGATTCTTATGCGGTTTGACGCGGGGAAGCCCGTCCTTCAAAGCAAAATCAACGCAGGCGTCGATCAGTTCAGGGCTAAAAGACTCCGCAGAAAAAAGATAAACGAATTCGCCCGATTCATTCGTCCAGAACGGAAGACTTTTGACGATCCAATACTTCTCGTCAACCTTCTTATAGTCTGCACGAAACACGAGAGGAAGCTCCGGATGCTCCTGAGGAAAGATGTTGTAATAAGCACAGAAGGAGTCCTCCAGGATTCTCAAAAACAGCTCCCGTTCGATCGCCATGGCTCAACCTCACGTAAAAAATGAACAAATTATGACCTCGCTATACTATACTGCTAAATGCATAAAAATTCAATAGTTTTTTTCTTCTTTTTTTATATGACTCTCAAAATATAGTGGTTCTTTGCTCGTGTGATATCAATTTGCCCGTTTACAGTCCGGTTTTTTTGTTGTATAGTGATAAAAAAAGAGAGAGGAACTAGCAAAGCAGATGACAGAACGCTTTTGTGTGCCTTGCCTGTTTGGTCTTGAGGGGCTTGTTGCGGATGAACTGAGACGCATGGACGCACCTGAAGTCTCCGCTGAAAACGGGCGGGTCTATTTTTCCGGCGACGCGGCCATGCTCGCCCGTTCAAACCTATGCCTGCGCATGGGAGAACGTGTCTTGTTGGAGCTTGGAAATTTCCACGCGGCCAGCTTTGACGCACTATTTGAACAAACAAAGGCTCTGCCCTGGGAGCGCTGGATCCCCATAGACGCCGCCTTTCCTGTCACGGGGCACAGCCTGAACTCCACGCTTTTTTCTGTTTCAGACTGTCAGCGGATCATTAAGAAAGCAGTCGTGGAACGGCTGAAAACGCGTTATCACCTCTCCTGGTTTGCTGAGACCGGCGAAACCGTGCAGATCCGTTTTTCCATCATGAAGGATCAGGTCTCCCTCTGCCTGGACACCAGCGGTGATGGCCTGCACAAGCGGGGGTATCGCCCCGCCCACAATGCCGCTCCCCTGCGGGAAACGCTGGCCGCAGCCATGGTGACCCTTTCCCGCTATCGGGGCCGGGACGATTTCGCGGATCCCTTCTGCGGCAGCGGAACCATCCCCATCGAGGCCGCGCTGATTGCACGCAACATCGCGCCAGGAAAAAACCGCCGCTTCGCCTCCATGGACTGGCGCACGCTGGACAAACGGATCTGGCAGCAGGAACGGGAGGCCGCCATTGCCCGCGAGTATCACGGTGATTACCGCATTCTGGGTGCAGATATCGACCCCAAGGCCATTGCCATTGCGAAGGCCAACGCCGAGCGGGCAGGCGTGGCAGATATCATTCGCTTTGATACGGCAGACGCGAGAGCCTTTGACCGGGCGACAGAGCGGGGCGTCATCGTCACCAATCCGCCCTATGGCGAGAGGATCGGCGAAAAGCAGGAGGCGGAAACGCTGTACCGCTCCTTTGGCGAAGCATATCGGAAACTGAAAAACTGGCAGCTTTACCTGCTTTCCTCCCACACCGAGTTCGAGCGCTGCTTTGGCGCCGAGGCCGACAAGAAGCGAAAACTGTATAATGGTATGATCAAATGCGATCTTTTCATGTACTACAAATAAAAAAGAGGGATAAGAAATGAAGCATCTGTTCATCGTCAACCCCACCGCCGGCGGTAAGGACAAGACCGAAGATGTCCGCGCCAAAGTGGAAACTGCGTTCAAAGAGAGAGACGGGGAATATGAGATCTACGTGACCAAGGCCCCCATGGACGCAACACGCAAGATTGAGGAGGAGGCCGCCCGGACCGAGCACCTGCGCGTCTACGCCTGCGGCGGCGACGGCACCTTCAACGAATGCGTCTGCGGCGCCGCGCGGAAACCCAATGTGGCTGTCTGCCCCTTCCCCACCGGCACCGGCAACGACTTCTGCCGCATGTTCGGGGAAGAAAAGGATCTGTTCCGGGATCTGGACGCTCTGCTGGACGGCGAGGAGCGCCCCATCGATCTCATCGACTGCAACGGCCGCTACAGCGCCAACATATGCTCCGTGGGCGTGGACGCCCGCATCGGCACAGACGTGCACAAATACAGCCGCATTCCCCTCGTCGGCGGCGCCACCGGCTATGTAGTCTCTGCGGTGGTCAACATGTTCAAGGGCATCGCCACCAAGATGGAGGTCAGCTGCGACGACTTCCGCGCCGAAGGAAAGCATACGCTGGTCTGCGCCTGCAACGGGCGCTTCTACGGCGGCGGCTTCAACCCAAGTCCGGACGCCCTGCCGGACGACGGGATCATGGACGTTTTTATCGCAAATAGAGTTAACCTTTTGCAGTTTGCCGCGCTGATCGGGAAATACGCCAAGGGAAAGGCAGATGAGCTGCCCAAGCATATCAAACACATCCGTTCCTCTGGTGAGCTCGTGATTCGCTGCGAAAAAGAGGATGTGGCGCAGCTGGACGGCGAGGCCCTGCGTGCTGTGGAATTTCGTATCCGTCTGGTGCCCAGGGCGCTGAACCTGATCGTCCCCAAGGGATTGCGGTTCTTTGAGAAATGAAGCCGCTTCGCGCGGCACCGCAATCGACCGAAGGCCCTTCATTCCTTCATTCCTTCACTCCCTATGCGGGGCTTGTCACAAAAAGTTTATAACTTCTTTTCCCCAGGGGCTTGCAAAAATAGAAAAATGTGGTATAGTAAGCATCGTTAGCACTCAGATGTTTTGAGTGCTAACGATGCTGAATTTTGTAATTTACAAATTGGAGGTATAGAAGCAATGAAACTGAAACCCTTGGCTGATCGTGTCGTGCTGAAGCAGCGCGCCGCCGAAGAGCGCACCGCCTCCGGCCTGTTCCTGGCCTCATCCGCCCAGGAAAAGCCCGAGATCTATGATGTGATCGAGGTCGGCCCCGGCGGGCTGGTGGACGGCAACCAGGTCGAGATGATCGTGAAGGCCGGGCAGCAGGTGCTGGTCGGCAAATACAGCGGCAGCAAGGTCAAGCTGGAGGACGTGGAATACACCATCGTGCGCCAGTCCGACATCCTGGCTGTCATCGAATAAGGAGGCATTTGAGCTATGGCAAAGCAGATTATTTACGGAGAAGAGGCCCGCAAGGCCATTGAGCGCGGCGTCAACCAGCTGGCGGACACCGTGAAGATCACCCTGGGGCCCAAGGGCCGCAACGTGGTTCTGGACAAGAAGTTCGGCACCCCGCTGATCACCAACGACGGCGTGACCATCGCCAAGGAGATCGAGCTGGAGAACGCCTTTGAGAACATGGGCGCGCAGCTGATCAAGGAGGTCTCCACCAAGACCAACGATGTGGCCGGCGACGGCACCACCACCGCCACCGTCCTGGCCCAGGCCATGATCAACGAGGGACTGAAAAACCTGGCTGCCGGCGCCAACCCCATGGTCATGAAAAAGGGCATCCAGAAGGCCGCCGCCGACGCGGTGGAGGCCATCAAGTCCGTGTCCCAGCCGGTCTCCGGCACCCAGGACATCGCCCGCGTGGGCACCATCTCCTCCGGCGACGAGCACATCGGCGCCCTGATCGCCGAGGCCATGGAGAAGGTCAGCCAGAACGGCGTCATCACCATTGAGGAGAGCAAGACCGCCGAGACCTACAGCGATGTGGTCGAGGGCATGCAGTTTGACCGGGGCTACCTCTCCCCCTACATGGTCACCGATCCCGACAAGATGGAGGCTGTGCTGGACGACGCGATGATCCTCCTCACCGATAAGAAGATCTCCAACATCCAGGAAGTGCTGCCTCTGCTGGAGCAGATCGTGCAGCAGGGCCGCAAGCTCCTCATCATCGCCGAGGACGTGGAGGGCGAAGCCCTGGCCACCATCGTGCTGAATAAGCTCCGCGGCACCTTCACCTGCATCTGCGTGAAGGCTCCCGGCTTCGGCGACCGCCGCAAGGAGATGCTGCAGGACATCGCCGTGCTCACCGGCGCCACCGTCGTGTCCAGCGAGCTGGGCATGGAGCTGAAGGAAGCCGGCCTGAACGTACTGGGTCAGGCTCACCAGGTCAAGGTCACCAAGGAGAATACCGTCATCGTCGACGGCGCCGGCTCCCCCGCCGAGATCGAGGCGCGCCGCGCCCAGATCGCCCGCCAGATCGAGACCACCACTTCCGAGTACGACAAGGAGAAGCTGCAGGAGCGTCTGGCCAAGCTCTCCGGCGGCGTTGCCGTCATCAAGGTCGGCGCCGCTACCGAGACCGAGATGAAGGAGAAGAAGCTCCGCATCGAGGACGCGCTGAACGCCACCCGCGCCGCTGTGGCCGAGGGCATCGTCCCCGGCGGCGGCACCGCTTACGTGCTGGCCTCCAAGGCCGCCGAGAAGCTCACCGCCAAGCTGGAGGGCGACGAGAAGACTGGCGCCGCCATCGTGGCCAAGGCGCTGAAGGCCCCCATCATGCAGATCGCCGCCAACGCCGGCGTGGAGGGCGCCGTGATCCTGAACAAGGTCGCCTCCGCCCGCAACCAGAACTTCGGCTATGACGCCGCCAACGACACCTACGGCGACATGATCAGCCTGGGCATCGTGGACCCGACCAAGGTCTGCCGCAGCGCGCTGGAGAACGCCGCTTCCGTGGCCGGCATGGTGCTGACCACCGAGAGCCTGGTGGCCGACATTCCCGAGAAGGCCGCTCCCGCTCCCGCCGCACCCGACATGGGCGGCATGTACTAAGATGTAACTTTCGAGTGAGAAAGCAAGCAAATTAGTATCCATTCTTCATGAAAACGCAAACTTTTAATTGCGAAAAGTTCGAGCTTACGCAGACCTTACGCAGAAAGCTTTGCGCCTAATGAGTAACTATGAAGAAGCCTCTGAATCATCAAATGGTTCAGAGGCTTTTTCATTACTGGATCTCAAACGCTGCAAAGTCCAGGCTTCCGCCGCCCTCGTAGACGAAATATAGATCCCCCAGGGAATGAGCTTTCGCTCGTCCCCTGGGGGATTTTCGATCAAAGCGTATTGCTCAAGAGCAGCAGCTTCTTCCCTTCTCTCGATCCATAGTCAGCGTTTCCAGCATCAGAGCAAACCTACCAGGTTGAAAGCCAGGATCAGGCCGGAAAACACGATTGAGACCGTGGAGCAGAGCTTGATCAGAATGTTCAGGCTTGGGCCAGCGGTGTCCTTCAGCGGGTCGCCCACCGTGTCGCCCACAACAGCAGCCCTGTGCTGCTCGCTGCCCTTGCCTCCGTGGTGCCCCGCTTCGATATACTTTTTGGCGTTATCCCAGGCGCCGCCGGCGTTGGACATAAACACCGCCATGGCAAAGCCGGATACGGAGACGCCGCCCAGCATCCCCACCACGCCGACCGGGCCCAGCAGCAGGCCTGTCACGATGGGCACGATCACTGCCACCAGAGCGGGAGCGATCATCTCATGCAGTGCCCCCTTGGTGCACAGCGCAACACACTTGGCGTATTCCGGATCCGCCTGATAGTCCATGATTCCCTGGATCTCCTTGAATTGGCGGCGGACCTCCAGAACAATGGACTGGGCCGCCCGTTCCACGCCGTCCATGGTGAGGGAGGAGAAGAGGAAGGTCAGCAGCGTACCAATAAACAGCCCCACCAGCATCAGGGGATTGGTAAGGGACAGGTTCAGCACCTCCTCGGTTTTGGCCTGCACTATGTCCACATAGCTCACCAGCAGCGCCAGCGCGGTAAGAGAGGCGGAGCCGATGGCAAAGCCCTTGCCGGTGGCGGCAGTGGTGTTCCCCAGGGAGTCCAGCGCGTCGGTGCGCTCCCGCACTTCTTCAGGCAGCTCCGCCATCTGGGCGATGCCCCCGGCGTTGTCGGCAACAGGGCCATAGGCGTCGGTTGCCAGCGTAATGCCCAGGGTAGAGAGCATACCCACGCCTGCGATGCCGATGCCATAGAGCCCCTGGTCAAAGGATTTTGCCCCGCCGGCCGCAAAAAAGCTCAGCAGCACCGCCGCCGCCACCACCAGGATCGACACCATGGTGGAGCGCATGCCCAGGGACAGGCCCCCGATGATGATGGTAGCGC
>JAEEGI010019730.1_pt1 | contig 13567 bp, 13 predicted proteins | sample 8958751 | NCBI WGS metagenome assembly JAEEGI01 (sample SAMN16246545, study PRJNA631951) | gut metagenome | biome: gut microbiome; feature: rumen; material: KS-attached | host: Bos | place: Iran: Karaj | collected 2018-10
ATTTAATAAATATGATAAATGATTCTATTCCAAGATATGAAGGTGAGGAATAAATAAAATTATTTAATATACTCTTGGAAAAAATTTAATTTTTTTATTTATTTTTTTTTAATTGATAATTCTTAATTATATTTATAACTATATATTAAAATTAAAAAAAATATAAAATAAACCTAATATCTTTATGAAAAAACAATTTCGAATATTCAATTTATAAATTCTTTTCAATTTGTTTAAGATAAGAATCAATTAAATTATTTGTATTATTTAATGTTTCAAAATAATAATCAATGTCATTTTGAATATTTTCATTATCTTTATTTTCATTTAAATTATTAGGACTTCCATTCATTTCAATATCAGAATTATTATCATCAAATTTATTTTGTTCAATTATACTTTCAAGTTCTTTCACATTTTTATTTTCTTGAAAACATTTTTTTAAATCATTTTTTAAATATTCTAAATATTTTTTATTTTTTATTTTAATATCTTTTATTTCTTGAACATTAATTTTATTTCCTAACCAACGAGTTAAAATTTGAATAATTGATGTAGAATATGAACAATAATTTTGATAATAATTTAAAACTTTCATTTGATTTGAATAGAATTTTTCAAATGATTTATTACTAAAAATAGATTTATCATCACTTTTTAAATTGAAATATTTTGCTTGAACACTCATTCCAAATTTTTTTGTTATTATATTATCAATAATATTCATAAAAAGAGTAAATTTGTTAAAAACATTATTTAATTCATTTACTAAAAATTCACTTTTTAAATTTGGTTTAACAATATAATTAATTTCTAAATCTATATTATTTTCATTAATAAATTCTTTTTCATATAAATCTTTATAAATATTTAAAAAAAATTCTTTTCTCTCTTTAGTTAATGAAATCATATTATCAATTATTTGGCATAAATTTTTTTTTAAATATTCATTATCTTCATAATAATGATAATAATTATTTTTTAAGTTCATTTCTAACTCTTCAGTTAAAGAAATATTTTTAGAATTAGAATTACTTCCATTTAAATTATATGTTAAATAATACTCTTGTAAAGGAATTGATTTAATTGAATCATAATCTTTTATTTTTTTTTCTAATTGTTCAATTGTTTGAATTAAACTTTGTCTTTTTTCTTCATATTGATTTTTATCATTTTTCATTTGATTTAAAATTGTTGCTTCCTTAGATTTATTTTTTGTTATTTCATTTTTTAAATTATTTATTTCATTTTTTAATTTATTATTTTTATTTTCTAATCCTACTTTTTCGTTATATTGATCTTGTTTAATATTTAATATTTGAATTTTATATTTCTCATTATCATTCTTGTATTTTTCTAATTTGTTTTTTAAGTTATTATTTTCATTTAAGAGTTTAGTCATATTATTTAAATATTCCATGTTTTTATCTCTATTTTGTCTTGTTATCATTAAAATTAAATTCATTTTTTCTATAAATGAATTTAAATTTGATTCATTAAGGTTTTCATAAATAAAATTAAAAGAAGGAAAGTTAAATATTTTTAAATTATTTTCAATATCATCTATTGTACTTTTTAAAAAAGGAGTTAAATTATTTTTATTTTTATTAGATGATATATTATTTTCTTTTTCAATTGAGAAATTAATATTTGGGTCAATATTTTCACATCTTTTTTTTTTTGTTTTTACAAATGATAAATCATTACTTTCCAATAATTTATCTATATCATCATAATCACTCATAGACATTTTTAAATTTTAAATTTTAAATAAATAATTTTTTTTCTATTTAAATACAATTTCATCCAAATTTTATTTAATAATTATTTTCTAGAAAATAAATTAAAAACATGAAAAATAATATCTTCAAATTTTACATAGGTATATTAATACTTTGAAATATATATTAACTGAATTTTTAAACTCAATTTATTATCAGATTATTAGAATGGTTTATCTAGCTCAAGAAGATAGAAAAAATGTTTTTCTTCCAATTTTTTTGGGATAATTCTTTTATACATTTTAAAATATTTTAAAACATTCTCAAAATAATAATATCTTTTGAATCACAATTAAAAATTATAAATAAATACATCAAATAATTCTTTCTTCCTCAATTTATATTTTTATGAATATCAAAAGTAAAATTTCATTATTATAAGTAATTTAACTTCAATTGATAAATTAATTTTATCTGAAAGTTGTATTTTCTTGTCATAAATTAACATATCATTTATTAATTATTAATAAATGATATAATTAAACTTAAATTTGATATGCTTTATAAAAGAGAATTAATTCTAATATCAATAGATTTAATTAAATGGTAAAACTTATTTTAAAAAATATAAATATTTCATATGACTTTTCTATCGGAAATGTTTGTCAATCTATGAATGATTCATTTTTTTCCAATATTTTAAATTATATTCCTAAGATAGTGCAATTAATTGAATAAAAATAATTAAAGAAAATTTAATTTAGTTGATATTGATATAAATACTGTTATGTCATTAAGTCAATATAAAATTGACTTTAATGGATAAATGAATAATTTTTTTACTATAAAAATTATTTGAAATTATTAAACAATTTTTATTAAAATTAAATAATTGCTTTTATTAAATATTTTTATAATTTTTCTATATTTTTTTAAATGTCAAAAAATGAAGGTGAACAAAATATAGAAATGTTGAATAAAAAACAAGAATCTAAAACAAATAAAAGTCAAAGTAGAAATAAAAAGAATGAAAAAAATGAAAAAGACAATAATAGTCAAATTTCAACAAAAGAAATATCACCAAGAAATAATTCATTAACTACAAATGAAGAAAATATTTTAGTAAAAATAATGGAAAACCATAATAATTCTTCAATTTCAAAAATTTGTGAATTTTTTAATCAATCAAATTTAAATTATTCTAAAATTCATAGTAAAAATTTATATGATGATGATAAAAATAATTTTATATATAATAATATTATTAAAAATAATTTTAGAAGAATTAATTCAATTTCTGAAAAATTAAGTTCAATGAAAAATCCAGATGAAATTTCAACAAAAGAAAGTTTTATTTGTGGTTATATCAATAATAAAAGTAGAAATTATAATAAAAGTGATTTAAAACACCAAGTTAAATTAACTTGTTGCTTTTTTAATGATAATTAATTCTAACGATTTATCATTTAATGTATACATTTTAATAGTTAGTAATAATAATAATATAATTATTATTATGGTTAGAATTCATAATTTTTTCTTTATAAATAATAATTGTTTCAAACAAAAATTAAATATTAAACCTAAACCAATATAATATAAATAAAAAATATATATATAAAATATCAATTATGTTTAAATCAATTGTTTTCATAACAAAATATAAGTTAATCATTACTAAAAACACAAAAAAAAATAAAAAAAACTTCATAAAAAATAAAAAATTTAAAACAAAATATTCAAAAAATAAAAAAATTTTAAAAAAATTCTCCAGATTTAACGAGCCATCATCATTCTAACAAATTCTTCATAATTAATCATTCCATCTTCATCAATATCAGCTTCATTAATCATTTCAGTAGCTTCTTCTTCAGTCATTTTATCTCCAATAGTCATCATAATATGTTTTAATTCATCAGAAGGAATTAATCCATTTCCTTGTTTATCAAAAACTCTAAAAGCATTAATGACTTCATCTTCAGTTTGAGTATCAGGAGTAGTTTTTGTCATTAAAGTAATAAATTCATCTAAATCTATTTTACCATCATTATTTAAATCTACTTCTTTTATCATTGCATTTATTTCATCATCTGTAGGACTCAATCCCATTGAAAACATTACATTTGCTAATTCACGTCCTGATATTTTTCCATCTTTGTCTTTATCATATTGGTCAAATATATCTTGAAATTCCTTTCTTCTTTCATCTGAAATATAATCTTGCTCGTCGTACATTTAATATTTTTATTTATATAGGTTTTTAAATTTTTTAAATTTTTATATTATTTGCATGGGATTTTATATTGTTTTTAAATTGGATTTTTTTTAAATAATTTTAAATTGGATTTATTTTTTTTTTATATTTTTTAATATACTTGGTTTAATAAATAATAATATATGATTATTTAACTACTAATATAAATATATTTTTATTTAATAATGAAAACTACCTTTTATAAACTTATTATTTATTTATTTATAAGAATATAAAAATATGAATTTATTTTAATCTTTGATTTTTTATTTATAAAAATTTTTAATTTTCAGATTTGACTCTAAAACTTGAAAACTGAATAGATTTATTATTAAATAATGAAAATTTTCTTTTATTATTTTCTTTGTTAGATTGTTTACAATTAAAAGAATAAGTTGAAATTGTTTTTGATTTTTTTCCATTTCTTGACATTCTTAAATCAGAAACTAATGTATTAATATTAATTTTTTTTTTAGAATTAATAAATTTAGAATTGTTTTTTTTATTTTTAGAATTTGATCTTTATCTAAATAATTCGAAAGATCTTCTAACTTCTTCCATTTTTTTTTCATTCAATTCAGAGTGTCTTTTTAATTTTGTTAAAGTTTTTTCTGCTAAAGTTTTTGCAGATTCTTTTTCATCATCAAAAAAAAATATTCCTTTTTCTCCTAATCTTTCATAAGATATATTTGATAATAAAGAAATTAGTTTTTGATTTAATTTCATTGGATCTAAGGACTTATGCTTTTTTTGTTGTTTTTGATATATTTCTTCAAAAGATACTTCTAAAAATTCTCTTTTTAAAGCTATATCCATTATTGTGTTCAGTTATTTTTTTCAATATATTTTTTAAAATTCTTTTATTTCTCGTAATTGATTTTTGCAGTTAAATATTATTTCTGATGAATTAAAAAAAAATATATTTTTATAAATTTTAAAATTAAAGTTTAAATTTAAGAAAAAATTGTTTGAATTAAAAACATAAAAATAAATAACCTATTAATGAATTCAATAATATCAAACAATACAAAAAAACCTAATCCAATAAGTATAATCACTGGAATAAATAGTATATTTAAAAAAAAAAAATTAAATAATGTTGCTGCTTCTTATTTGGAAACAAGTCAAAATCTTCAAAATTTTCAAAAGAAAAAAAAATCTTTAGAGAATAATAATCAATTAAACAACTTACAATCTAATCATTATAAAAATTCTACAAATATTTATAATACTTTTAATTTAACTCTATATAATTCTACCCAAAAAAATAATAAGAAAAAGAAAAATCAAATTTCTTATAGGAATTTTAATAAGACAGATATCATAAATTCTTTTAATTTTAAAACAAATAATTCAAATTTAAATAGAAACTTAAATCATTCAAGTATAAATAAAAACATTGAAAATAAAACTTTGTATATAAATGAAGGGATTAATCAATATCACCATACAAAATCTTTTACTAAGAATTATTTAATCAATAAAAAAAATACAATTATGAATAATAATAATTTAAGGCACTTTAGGCAAAAAATTCAAAGAACAATTTTTATTTTAATAATGAGAATAAATTTTCAAATAATTCTGTTGGAAAAAAAAAAAATAAAAACAAAAGAAACTCTTTAATTCTAAAAGAAATAAGTTTTAATAATAGTAAAATAGATAAATCAATTTCTCAAAATAATTATCCAAATAAAAAAGTAACTAAAATGTCATTTGAAAAAGTAATCGAATATAAATATAAAAAAAAAATGAATAATAATAATATGAGAATAAAACCTAAAAAAATGTTTAAAAAATTTTTTGAAAAAAAAAACATAGAAGTAGCAAAAAATATAAAATTAAAAGATAAACAAAAAGTTTCAGAACCTTTAAGAGCAAAAATAAGAACAAATAAATTATCTCATGGAATTTCAATTAAAAGAAATAATGAATTGAAAAAAAATTCTATAAATAAATCCACAACAATAACAACATCTAGGACAGAAATAAGTATTGAAAAAGAAGACAAAAAACATGATGATGAAAACATTATTTTTAAAAATCAAGTAAATAAAAATAAAATTTTAAATTTTGTGTCTTTTATGAAAGAAAATAATAATAAAAGAATTGTATGTAAATCCAAAGAATTTAGAAGAAGAATAAATAGTTCTTTTGAGAAAAAAGATAATTCTTTTGAAAATATAATTAATGTTTTGACTGTAAACCCTGAGGAAATTTTAGATAAAAGATTTGAAAATTATGATAATTTTAATGATTTAAACTCAATAATTAGGAAAATTAATTATGATATAATTAAAAAAGAATCTCAAAGTATATTTTCAATTTATAATAATAGTAAATATGACTCTTTTTCTAGTGAATTTAATATGAATATAGATAATGTAATTAATAAAAATAAAGTTATTATATCGAAAAATTCATTAAAGAAAAATAAATGTTTTACTTCAAGAGAAAACTCATCAAAAAAAAAAATAATTAAAGCAATATTAAAAGGTAAATGATTTTTTTTATTTAAAGCATTAATATAAAGAAAATTTATTTATGAAGATATATATTCATATATATTTTATTTTGGCTCAACCAAATATTTTATCTTTATCTTTTAAATTAAAAGTATTCTTCAATAAAGAATTCTTAATATTATTTTCACTGTATAATGAACTTATATCATTTCCATCAATTAGATTTGTACTATTAACACTAACACTAGAGTTTTTATTAACTAATATAGTAACAATACTTTGCCTAATTTCTTTCAAAACTTTGTTATAATCTTTCATTAAAATTAAATCTTTCCTTTTTTGAGAAACTAAAGTATTATTTCCTAAACTAGATTCAACAGATTGAACAGTACCATTATTAATATCACTTTGCTTATCTTTATTTTTTCTGATATCTTCATTTTCACTTTCAAATTTATTTTCATTTTTTTTTTCAAAATTTAATGAAATTTCTCTCATTCTTTGAATTTTAAATAATTCACTATCAATCTCTTTATCTAATCTTTGAACTGAACTCATTATTCTATTTAATAATTGATATTGAATAAAAGTTGACTTTCTTATTTTTACTTTTTCCATAACTTGATTTAAAACATGAATATTACAATGAATAAATCTTTCTAAATGATAATTTTTGATATTCATTGTAAATGGAAATAATTTTTTCATTTTTTCTATATCTATTAATCCAGTTCCATTTTCATCGTTTATTAAAAAACTTGATAAAATTTCAATTATCATTAAATTTTTTCTTATAATTCTTACATAATTTTTTGATATATTTTTTTTTTCAAAGGATTTATTATATAATAATATATTGTTATTTATATTTTTAGATATAACAGTTTGACTTAAAGGTTTATTTAATATATCTAAGTATTCTTTCTGTTTTTTCAAAACAGCATTTTTTTGGGCTTCTTCACTAGCTTCAAAATCTAAATATGCTAAAAATAATTTATGTAAATTTTGTTTATTTTCTTCTTTAATATTTGAATGAATAAATTTTAAAAATGTTATAACATCTTCTTTAGGTAAATTTTTCTTTATTCTTTCAAATTCACTAATTTTAGATTGGGCTTTTCTGTAAATATTGAATAAAAGATAAAATATATCTCTTATATATATATAACATAAAAAAAAAATCCCTGTCATTATCCAACCTATAATATTTCTAGTTTTTTTTATCCATAAAATTTTTAGAGAAACTTGATATTTAATAGTATAAATAATTCCCTTAATATAGCATAAAGGAATTAAACAAACTGTATATATTAAAAAAACAACAAATAAAATTGGAAAAATAAAAACTAAATAATATAATTTTGTAGCTTTATCATTAAATTCATATTTTTTATCTATTCTAATGCAAAAAGTTTCTATTAAGACAGTGAAAAAATTAAAAATATTGAGAGGTGCACTTAAAAAAATAATATAACCATATCTATCATCCCATTTATAAGTGCTATAATATTGAATTAAAACAGCTCTATGAGAAGAATCAACAACAGTACTCATTTGTTCATATACTGAAGAAATAACTGCAATTAACAAATTTACTAATAAAACTCCAGCAATACAAACATAAAAAATAAATAATATTGAACCAAAATAACGTCTACTTGATTCAAATTCTAATAATTCAAATTTATTTAAAAATCCTCCAAATAATGTTATTACACTAGTTGATAAATCTATAAATAAATAAGAATATTTATTAAATAATATTGCAAAAATTGAAGCAGAACATGCTAAAAAAGCAAATATTACTAAAATATATTTTATCAATAAAACAGTCATTGAAATTATCATTCTTATAACTGGACCCATTTCTTTAAATGTTAATAAAACTCCACAAACTCTTACCCAAACAAAAAAATCATTTAATGATAAAATAAAAACTCTTAATAAAAATGGAAAATTTATCATAAATTTTCCATATTCATTCTTAAATTCTTTTATAAAGGGTAAATGCAAACTCCATATTAAATCCTGAATAGATTCTTCTAATTCTTGACTATTATATTCTCCTGAAACTTTTTTTGTGTCTAATAAAATTAACCAAGCAAAAATAAATAATAATATATCAAAATAAGACCAAACTTCAATTTGAGAATTTCTTTTTGTTTTCTTTATAAAAATATATTTAAATATTATATCCAATAATAAATGAGATACACCAAATAAATATAAAAATAATAATAATTGTAAATCTTTTTTTAGTTCATTATAATTATTCATTAATTGCCCATAAAAATTCAATAAATATATAAATAAATTATAAACAACAATTAAAAAAATAGTCATAATTAGACTGGGGAAAAATCTTAAAGAACAACTATCTAACCAAACAGATAATTGAAAAAAATAAACTTTATTTCTGTCTAAAATATCAAAAGAAATAAAAGGATCATTTAATTTTCTATCATTATCAGTAACATATCTATGTAAAGAACTAGCAGTAAAAAGACCATTATTACTTAAATAACCATACCACATTTTTTTAACAATAGTTCCAACTTCAGGAGTTTCTAATAAACAATATTGATAAGTATCACTTGCTATTTGAAAAGCACTTCTTTTTTTTGTATCTTTTTGTTTCATTAAATATGATATATAACTTTCATCTGTATTTGATTCTTGTATTTTTTTACAAAATTCCATTAATTCTTCTATTACCTTTTTACATCTTCCTATATTACTAATACTTAATTCTTTTATCTGATTTAAAAATTCACATAAAAGTAAGCATGTTAAAATTGGACTATGACAATTTAATATATCTCTTGTTTTAATTGTTTTTATTATATTTTTACATAAATTTTTTGTTAGAGAAGAATCCCAAAATGTTTTAAATATATATGATAACATTTCTGAAGCATAATATAATTTATCTCCATATGGTATATATTCTTCAACTATAAATTTTTGGATTTTACTATCATTTAATATTTGTCTTAAATCTCTTTCATGTAAATAAAATATTATTAATTCACATTGCTTTTTATATATCACTTCTTGGAAATATTCTGGTTTTAAGAAATTTTCTTTTGGCCATATATTTATCAATTCACTTATTTGTTCAAAACAATTATTTGATAATAATGACTTTATAAATGTAGGGTCTTTTTCTATATGTTTCCATGTTAATATTTGTGATAAATCATCATTTATTTCTTTTGACTTATTTAAATGTTGTTTTCTTAAAGTTTTTATTATTAAATCAATTGAAAAAAGGGGAGTGAAAGTGTTTTTTCTTTTTGAATTACCATTTTCTTCTTTTTCTTTTTTATCATTATTAATAGGAGATTTTAAAATTATACTTTCATTTCCATTAATTATATTGCTTTTATCAACTGTTAAATTATTATTTATATTCATACTATTATTATTACTTCCTGAAACATTACTTTCTCCAATCATAGTATAATTTAATTTTTTTGATCTTCTTTCATTTATTCCTTTTTTTTCTTTTTCAATTTCGATTTTTGAAGATTTTTCCCAATAATATTTTAAAAATGACATTGAATTGGTTTCAGCTGCTAAAACAGGAATATTTTCAGAATAAATTTGAATAGGAAAATATTCACATAAAACAATTGATAATTTTTCTAATTTCACTTGAAAACACATTGATAAAGTTTTTTCAAAAACATCAATATCATTAGCATAATTTCTTATTGATTTATCATCTAAAAATTGATTAAATTTTTCGATTTCTTGATAAAAATAAATTGGATTTTCATGAATTAAAAATCTAAAAGAATCATAATTAGCAAAATAAGCTAAAATCCAAGCAATAATTTTAATTTTTAACTCAGTTTTAGGATAATATTTGTTTAAAATTAATTTTTTAATAATATTTTTAAACTTAATAAACTTTGGTCCTTTTAATTGATTTAATTTATTATTATCATCAACTTCAATAGAATTTAAAGAAAGAAAAGAAGTATGATTCATTCTTCTTTTAATTTTAATATTTTTATTAAATTTTTGAATATTTTCAATTTCTTCTTTATTTAAATAAACAGATTTTGCCCTATCTTTTTTCATATTATCATTTGTAGGGTCTTTTCCACTTGAAGTTAAAAATTCAAAAATATATTCAAAAATAAAATCTTCATGATAACAATAAGAAGGGTCTTTTAATAATCTTCTTAATAATTCAAACTTATTATTTTTAATTAAATAATCTACAAAAACATCATCTGGATAAAGAGAATCTTTATTCCTATAAAACCGTTTAAATGATGGATCTGATAATTTACTAATAACAAGATCTTCTTTATTTAAATTTATTTCATTTATTATAGTTTGATAATCTCTTTTTTTTTTTATTTTTACTCTTTCTTTTACATTTTTTAATTTATTCCAAACAAAATTAATTTGTTCTTTATTCCAAATTAAAACGTCTTCTTTATTTGAATATAAATCTTTTGATGAACTTGTTGATAAAGGTCCTTGATTCACTTCTGTTCCTGGATGAAATTTGTTTTTATATGTGCCATTATCTTTCAAACTACTTAAACATAATTTTGAATAAAACTCTATATCTATTGTATTACTGGTTATTTTGTTTTTATTTGATATTATTGAAGATCCTAAGAATTTGGAACTATTATATGAGGGTATTTTCTTTGTAAAATAAATTTATTTTACTCTTTGTAAAAGGTTTTGGTGTTCATTTTTATTTTTTTTAATTCATTGATTTTTTATTTTTTTATGATAGAATAAAAGAGATTTATCAATATAGAGAAAATTTTATAAATATTGTATAAATATATTTTATTTTAAAAATTGGGAATAGTATTTTTTAAACTAAATCAACATTAAAATCATTTTTATCGAAATATTTAAGTTAATAATCAATATATTTTCTCTTAATATAAAAGGATTAAAATATAATAAGTAAATTGGATAAAAATAAAAAAATTAAAACATTATTTTTTCTTTATTTAAATTAATAATAGAGTTATTTAAAAAATGGAATGATTTAGTTTATTTGTACAATAAACAATAAATCTTTCAATATAAAGAACATTTAAAAATTACTTATATTTATTTATAGTCATTTCCATTATTAAGTAATGATTTATATTCTTATTTAAGAAATTTTTAATTATTATTTTTTTAAACTGAGAACAGAAAATTATTATTCGTATAAAAATTGAATAAGATTAATTCAATTTTTGTAAAAATCTCAACATATTTATATATTTCTTTTATTTTTATTCAATGAATATTATGTACTGCTACCGTATGCAGTCCATCCACCTTGATTATCAAGAGCTGTGACAGATGTCAAAATTAAAATGCTAAAATTATTATTTTTTGAATCATGAAAAATCCATTTTAAAGGACATTCTCAAAATTAATAAAAAAAAGCAAAATTATTAGGAAATTATTATTAATCATAATTGAATTCTTTTTTCATTTTCTTTTAAATGAATTTACATATTTATTTTTATATCTTATCTCTATTGTTTGTCATTTTTTTTTGTTTTGATCTTTGATAATTATACTATTTGGAATAATTTTTATTTATTTTTTATATTTTATTTATCATTGAGCATTTGAAACAACTTCGGACAATTGAATCAAGTGATTTAATATTCAATCCATCAAATAAATTTTTCTTCTTCATTTCAAAGAAATCAAAATATATATTTTCTATTTTATTATTTAATATTTTTTGAATATTATAAAAGAGAATATTTATTTAAGTTTCTTTTTATTATTTATAATTTATTTATATAAATATTTATCAATATCAATTTAATAATTTTAATTTAAAATAATATATATTTATACCAAAGAATGTTAACAAAAGATTAATAATAATAATCTATTTAAAAAAATATGATTATATCCTAATTCAACTTAAAATAAAATATTATTATTTTCATAATTAAAATAATTAATTCTAGTATTTATTCATTATATAACTCAAAAGTAAATAATTCAGATAGGATTTTAAATCCATCATTAAAATTTTATAATACATCAAATATTCAATTTCATCTTCAAAAATCAAATAAATATTATAATAATAATTATAATGTCAGATAATTATAGAAAAAAAAAATATTCAATTTTGATTTTCTTTCAACAAAACTAGATATAAAAATGGTAGAATTGAAGTCTCATTAAAAAATCAAATGAAATTAACAAAAACTTTATAATATCGAAAAACACAAAAAAAATCCCAAATAACATTGAAAAATACCTTGCTCTAAATATTTGTTGAAAAACAATTGTCAATAAAGAAGAAGATTTAAGTAATATTATAGATGTTTTAATTAAAAATTTTAATTTAAATGTTTGGATTAATATTTCATTTTCAAAAAAGTTTTTATTTATAATAACAAATATATCATTAATAATATTGTAAAAAAGATTTTTAAAAAATATTAAAAGTGAAAAAACAAATTTTAGTTAATTAAAAAAGAATAATTTTTTTACATAAAAAGAAAATTTCTATTAAAAAATAAATCAGATTCATTATACAATTCTTCTACTGAAAATAACAAAATATAATGAAACTGCGTAAATATATAATCTTGTCTAATGATTAATTATACATAAATTTTTATTAAACTGAGTATTGTAAATTTAAAATGATAGAATTTAAAGACAACATATTTATGTTACCTAAGATTTCTTCATTAAATATAAAATTTTTAAAGAATCATCTCAAATTTAATTTTACTGGAATCAAAATTAATATTTTTTTGAATGATGGAATGATTAAAAAAAATCTTTAAACAATATATGAATTTTCAAGAAATCTTACTTCTATTCTTTTCTTTTCAATATTTTATTATCAACACTTTATAATATATTTGATTATTTTTTAAATTCAACAAAAAAATTCAAAAGAATTAGATATAAATTAAGAATAATTTCACCAAAATTAAATGTAGAAATTTCTGAAAAAATAATATTTACTATTTTAGTAAAAAATTATTTTTAAAAATTATAAGGATATGAATGATTTATTTCATTAAAAAAAAGAATCAGAAAATTCATGTGTTTATAAGAATTTAAAAAAAACTTTAAAGTCCATTCAACTGAATCAAAAAAGATTGAAT
>JAEEGI010019734.1_pt1 | contig 13566 bp, 10 predicted proteins | sample 8958751 | NCBI WGS metagenome assembly JAEEGI01 (sample SAMN16246545, study PRJNA631951) | gut metagenome | biome: gut microbiome; feature: rumen; material: KS-attached | host: Bos | place: Iran: Karaj | collected 2018-10
ACCTGGGAAATCTGCTGGACGGCCAGGCCGGCGACCGCAGCGGGAAAATCTACGGCCTCGGCCACGCGGTCTATACCATTTCCGACCCCCGGGCCGTGCTGCTGAAGCAGTTTGCCGTGTCCACTGCCGAAGCCCATGGACGGCTGGAGGAATTCCGGCTGCTGGAGAGTGTGGAGAGGCTGGGCATCCCCCTGATCATGGAACGCAAGGACCTGCAGATCCCCATGTGCGCCAACGTGGATCTGTATTCCGGCCTGGTATACAGTATGCTGGGCATTCCGGCGGAGCTGCTGACTCCCCTCTTCGCCATCGCCCGCATCGCGGGCTGGTGCGCCCACCGGATGGAGGAGGTACTGACCTGCAACCGCCTCATCCGCCCCGGCTACAAGTCCGCCGTGAAGCCCCGGCCCTATGTGGCCCTGGAGGACCGGTAAAAGCAAGCCTTCTGAAAACCGCGGGAGCGCCCCGAAAGGCGTTTCCCGCGGTTCTTTCTGTCCTGGCAGCAGGGTTCGGTCTAAAGCAGCTCGTCAAAGACGGGACTCTCGATCCCCCGGAGATCCCGGAGAAAGATCACCGTGCCGTCCTCCAGCTCCAGGCACTCCTCCTGGGGCTGACAGCGCAGGAGCCGCCCGGTCTTCGTCACATAGGCGCCGCCGCCCTGCTTCCGGCTGTATTCATAATAGGTAAACTCCGCCTCGGGAGAGGGCGTCTCCCGCAGCAGCAGCCGGAGGCGGCGGTCCAGCTCCGCCCGCCGGTCCTCCTCCAGGGACACGGGCTGCGTCCTTTCCCTGGCCGAGTCCGCGATCATCTCGTCATAGCCGGTCAGGGCCGCAAAGGGCGCAAACTGGGCGGCGCGCGCCGCTCTGGACATGGGGGGATGCTTCCGGGAGCTGGGATGCTCCCGGTAGAGGATATCGCCGTATTCTTCCTTCGCGCTGCGCATCTCCGTCCTCCCCTAGGCCTTGTGGCCGCCGATCTGTCGGTTCCGCTCCAGGGCGGTGGCCCCCTTCCGGAGGTTGAGGCCCTTCACCACGGCGTTTTTTCCGAAGCGGTCCCGGATATCCAGAAGGGCCTCCTGGACCCTGCGCTCCCGCTGCAGCGCCTCTTCCTCCGCTTTTTCCTCCCGTTCCTTCTCCTCGTAGTCGGTGAAGAGGTCCAGCTGCTCCTCCTTCGGGGGCTTCTCCAGCTCCTCCGCCGTAACCAGGCGGGTCACGGCCAGCGAAAACCGCCGCAGCGTCAGATTCGGGTCCACGATGCGGTCGAAGATCTCGCATACCGCGGCGGAGATCCGGCTGGCGGAGGTGGTCTGCCTGCCCAGGTTCCGGGAGCCGTGGACCCGCTTCGGCACCTTGCGGCCATAGTAGTCCAGGGCCACCGGCCCCTGATAGGCCGCCGCCCGCTCCGGGTCGCTCAGGTTTTCCACGTCGTAGCTCACATCCAGCACCACCTGGTCGGTATAGAAGCCCTTCCGCACCAGATCCATGGCCAGCATGTCCGCCATCTCCCGAACCACGACCCGGCCCTCCTCCGCCGAATAGGGACGGGACAGGACCTGGCCCTGGCTGAGACTTCGGGACTCCGGCCGGTAGGCCTTGCAGTCGGCGATCTCGGTGGGCTCCCAGCCCCAGGCGTGGTCGATGAGCAGCTCGGCGTTGACGCCGAAAAGCCGATAGAGCAGCTCCTCGTTTTTCGCTTCATAGGGCTTTCCCAGGGAACAGCGGGCCACATCCCCCATGGTGTACATCCCGTTGGCCTCCAGCTTTCGGGCGATGCCCCGGCCGATCCGCCAGAAGTCCGTCAGCGGACGGTGGCACCAGAGCTTTTCCCGGTAGCTGATCTCGTCCAGCTCCGCGATGCGCACGCCGTCCTTGTCCGCCGGGAGCCGCTTCGCCTCCACGTCCATGGCCACCTTGGCGAGGTACATATTACTGCCTATGCCCGCCGTGGCCGTGATCCTGGTCTCCGCCAGGACCTGCCGGATGAGGAGCATGGCAAATTCCCGGGCGCTCATCTGATACTGCGGCAGGTAGGGGGTGACGTCGATGAAAACCTCGTCGACGGAATAGACCAGAATATCCTCCATGGACACAAAGCGGCGGTAGATACCCACGATGTCCCGGGAATACTGCATGTAATAGGCCATGCGGGGCGTGGCCACGATGAAGTCCAGCTCCAGCCCGGGGTCCGCCGCCAGTTGGGAGGCGAAGCAGGATTTTCCGGTAAACTCGCCCCCCGGGGCCGCCCGGCGCCGCTGCCGGTTCACCTCCTGCACCCGCTGCTTTGCCTCGAAGAGCCTGCCCCGTCCGGGGACTCCCACGGCCTTCAGCGCCGGGGAAACGGCAAGACAGATGGTCTTGTCCGTGCGGCTCTCGTCCGCCACCACCAGGTTGGCATCCAGGGGGTCCAGTCCCCGCTCCGAGCATTCCACCGAGGCGTAAAAGGACTTCAGGTCAATGGCGATATATTGTTTGGAAGCTGCCATGCCCGTTCACATCCTTATATGCTGTGCGCAAAAAGCGCGCTGCAGAATGCCGCCGCCCGTCCCGGCAGGGTCCCGATGGGGCCCCTGCCGTCCGCATTTCCCGCAGGAAAGGGCTTCCCATACCGGTAATAGCGCCGACACGGGAGGACGGGCGTATGATGCATCTGCAGCGCGCCGATAGCTTCTGTCTTTCTGTCCGTTACTCAGCGGGACAGGGCCACCAGAGCGACCTCGCGGCCGTTGCCGGAGAGTTCCTTCTCCAGAGCGTTGATCTTCGCCAGCTCCTCGGTGGTAAGCTCGGCGATCTCGAACTTTTTCTCCACGGCCAGAAGGACAACCTTCTTATCTCCGCCGGACAGCTTGTCCTGCAGATGATTCAGTTCCGCCAGCTCCGCGTCGCTGATCTTCGCGTATTCGTACTTCATGGTTTATCTCCTTTCATCTTTCTCCTCCGGGCTGACTGCCGCCGGATGGCCACAGCTTGCCCGGACGATCACTTCTTCATTCCAAAAACCGGCTCACCGCCGTCTTCAGGCCAGCGGCAGGGAGAAAAGCTTGCAGGCATAGGGATCGCAGATATAGAGCCGTCCTCCCGCCAGGGTCAGTCCCGTGGGGCTGACGGGATAGCCCTCCATGCCGTCCTCTTCCGTCCGGAGCAGCGTTTCGACCGTGCCCTCCGGGCGAAGGACGCGGATTGCCGCATTCACCGTATCGGAGATATAGACCGTGCCGTCCGGGGCCACGGTCAGCCCCTGGGGAGAGGAGAAGGTGGCCTCCGCCGCCGGTCCGTCCGCATCGCCCGCTTCGCCGCTGCCGGCCAGCACCTCGGTTTCCCCGTCCCGGAGCCGCAGGATCCGGTTCTGCCCGGTCTCGGCGACGTACAGGGCGCCCTCAGACCAGCAGAGTCCGGTGGGGTCCTCCAGACCGGAGGCCACGGTGGTCATCCGGCCTTCGGGAGTGATGCGGCGAATGGCCCCGTTATGGGTATCGGAGACGTAGAGGTTTCCGTCCCCGTCCGCTGCCAGCCCCGTGGGATAGGCGAGCTGCCCGCTGTTGTCGACGGCCGTGTAATTGACGGTCTGAACGCCCTCCTCACTCAGATAGCGGATCACATGGTTTCCCGCATCGGACACCGCCCAGCCCTTCAGGAAGGGCGCAATGCCCCAGGGAGAGGAGAAACAGCTTTCCGTCAGAGAAGAGTCCACATAGCCGCCCACTTCTTTTCCGCTCCGGTCCTTGGGCGTCTCCGCTCCGGCGTAAAGCTCGGTGACTCCGTCCTGCAGCCGCCAGATCTTCTGCCCCAGGGTATCCGTGACCAGGAGGGCCCCGTCGCCCGTCCGGATGATGCCGGTGGGGGCGCAGAAGACATCCATCTCGCTCTGAACGCCGGCGCCGTAGCCGACGCTGGCCGTGTATTTCATCAGGATCGCGGCCAGCTGGGCCCGGTTGGCCCCGCTCCGGGGCTCGAAGCGATTGTCCCCCATGCCGTCGACCACCTCGGCGGCCTTAGCCCAGCTCACCGCCTCCAAAGCATAGGAACTGATTTCCTTCTCATCTGCAAATGCCGCAGACTCTCCGCGTACCGGGGGATAACCGGCAAATCTCCAGAGGAGCGTGGCCAGTTCCTCCCGGGTGATCGCCCGGTCCGGCGCGAAACGTCCGTCCTCGTAGCCCTGAACCAGCTCCGCTTCCACGGCCCAGGCAACGGGGGCATAATACCAGGCGCCCTCCTGCACGTCAGAGAAGCCCTTTTCTGACTGCCGGAGCTGCGGAGCGCCCGCCAGGCGGTAGAGCACCGTGACCACCATGGCACGGCTGACCCCGCCCTGGGGCTGGAAGAGGCCGTCTCCGACGCCTTCCACCAGGCCCTGACGATGGCAGTACTCCACCGCCTCGGCATACCAGGCATCCTCCGGCACATCGCTGAAGACGGAATCTGCCGCCGCAGAAACCGACAAGCCGAGCAAAAGCAGGACTGCGAGCAAAGATGCCATGATTTGTTTTCTCTTCATTCCATCGTCTCCTTTTCTGGCTGCGCGGCCGTTCTGTCAGGTTCCGGGGGTGAAATAGCCGGGGTTGGTCTCTCCCTGATCAACATGGGCATAGGACACATCCACATGAGAGGGATCATAGGGGGTAGAAAAACCGCCGCTCAGATTTTCGCAGCCGTCAAACATGACCGTATCCGCCGGCACGGACGATACGTCAAACGTATCGCTCGCGAGGATCATCGACAGCTCGGAACAATTGTTGAACATACCGGTCATGTTCGTAACGCTTTGCGTATCGAACTCTCTGAGATTCAGGGTCTGGAAGTCGCCGTTTGCAAAGAGATAGCTCATATCTGTGACCTCTGACATGATCTGCGGCAGGGTGAATTCGCCTAAGGATTCAAATTGAATCTCTTTGATCCCGGTCAGACCGCTGAACCAGCCGGCCATGGAGGTCGGTTTGATGTCATCAAAGGAAACGATCAGCGAATAAATGGGGGTAATGTCGCCGCCGCTGCTGCTCGCCACAGCATTCACGATTTGTGAGGTCCAGCCGACTTCGCGGGGATCAGCCAAAGGCGTAATGCTCGCGTCGTCCAAACGATATTTGCCGATCTGCAGTTCTATGAATCCGTCTCCAATCGTACTATCGATGCTGAACGCAAGCATCGGCTTGTAAACGGCGGTATAATCAGCGGGTCCGTCCACTTCGGTGATCTCCGGAGTCCAACCGGACAACTGGTAGACGGTCGCGTCATCCCCCGTCCTTGTGGGCACCGTTTCCGTAAAGACCGGCGTATCGCCGTAGGGCACCGTGATGGTCTGCAGGACCGTCACCCCGTCCTCGTCCAGGAAGTTGATCGTATACTCGTTCACCGTGCTGCTGAAGTTGGGCGTGTAGGTGGCTTCCCCGGTCACTGACGTAATCGCCGGGCTCCAGCCGGAGAAGGTGTAGGTGTACTGGGCCGTGGCAGCCTTCGTGGGCGCCGCCGTAATGCTCGGCGTATCGCCGTAGGGCACTTCGCTGCTCTGCAGCACCGTGCCGTCCCCATTCAGGAAGGTGATCGTGTAGCTTCTGGTCTCCTCCCGGGTAGCGGTATAGGTTTCTCCGTCGAAAACAACGCTGGCCGAATAGATGTATTCTTCCGCAGTTTCCGTCACGCCGAAGGTGCCGTCCACCGTCTCTGTATGGGAGCTGTCCCGATCGCAGACAAACGTTGCCGAAACGCTCTTTCCCTCCAGGTCCCAATCAAAGCTCGGCGCGTTCCATTCGTGGCCCAGGGCCGGAAGCACGATCTCCTTGACGTCTGAGTGCGGCAGGCCGTCGGGGCTGTCTTCCGCCGAAATGACCGCCGTATAAGTGGTTATTCCGTCTTCGAGGCAGGTCGGGTCCTGCTTTTCAGAGGTGACCACGGCGTCTGCCGTTTTTTGGAAATCGCCGACGCCGGCCCGGAATTCGGCTTCCGCAGTCCAGTCGTCATCGACTTCGTTCCAGGTCCACCCGTCATCTGCAAGGGTGTAGACCTGATCCGCGGAAGAGAACAGCGCCGTGAAGGTCATGTTCCCGGTGACGGGGGCGACTTCCCGATTCCAGCCGCTGAACTCGTAGACGTACTGGGCGTCAGCCTCCTTGGTGGGAACTGCGCCATCGTAGCTGGGCTCCGCGCCGTATTCGACATTCTCGTCCTTCTCCAGCTCGCTGCTGTCCGCACCCTGCCAGATCACCGTGTATGTATCCCGGATCCAGCGGGCGTAGAAAACCTTCTCTCCGGTTTCCTCTGCGCCGATGACGCTCACCGGCCCGTCCAGGAGGCCTTCATCCAGATACCAGCCGCCGAAGCTGTACCCCTCCCGCTGCAGGGAATCCCCGCCGGGCAGAGAGGTCTCTGTACCGGGAAGATAGCTGTCCGGCAGCGCCTCACCGGTGAACTCGCCGCCGTTGAGAACCAGCGTAAGCTGTTCCGCTTCGGGCGTATCCAGGCCGGGGACATAGTCATCCACACCGGGGACGTACCCCGTGCCGCTGCCGCCGCTGCCCGTACTCTCGGAGGAGTCGCCGTTGTACACATTGGAGATCTGCCCGCGCAGCGGAGCCGGATCGGATCCGGCGGCCCCCCCGCCGCCGGAGACAGCCAGCGGCCAGTGCTCGGGAATCTCCTCAAAGGCGGAAGGACTCCACCCCGGCAGCGTATGGATGGGCGCGATCTTGCTCAGCGGTTCTCCCCTGACGCAGCTGAGAACCTGTCCCGCCTCCAGCCAGAAGACCTGCAGAGCGCCCGAGACCGGGGCAACGCAATGGACCTCCGACGTGCCGTGCAGCATCGTCACGGTGTCGGCTCCGGGCTGGGTCCAGCCCACGTCCACGACCACCATGGTACCCCGAATGCCGGTCACCATGGTGCTGGTGCGGATATTGAAGGTCTCTCCCTGGGCCACAGGCTGGGAAACATCGCAGCAGAGGGCGCCGGAGATCAGCAGCAGCTCCAGCTTCCGCTTGTTCTTCCGGACCTCCACCTCGCTGGATTCGTACAGCTTGACCGTCTTGCTGTCGTCCAGGCTGAACCAGGCATTGCTGTCCTTGCCGGTCACAATGTGGTAGCCGCTGTAGAGGCGGGCTTCGCCGCTGCTGCTCAGCTGGACCGGTTTTTTGGCACTGTTGGTGACGGTGACCGTGCCCTCCGAATCTACCAGCTTGATCTTGCCGGCAGCGTCGGAGGTCGTCTCCCCCGCCCCCATGGCCCCGCCGGTGCAGCAGAGCATCGCGAAAACGAGAACCCACGCAAACAGTCTTTTCAATACCGTTTTTCTCATGTCGTTCCCCCTGAATCGTTCTTTGAGCTATGATAAGCGCCTATAATAATCTAAGTATATTAGTATACTCTTTCCTTCCCTTCTGTCAAGAGCGGCGGAGTGATTTCCCGCAGGATTCCCCAATCTATAAAAATGGTATGGACAAGCCCGGAAGCCTATGTTATCATTTACTTATTGGGTATAATTGTATTCCCTCAGGAAGTTAGCTGACTGCGCACGGTGCGGAACGGCACCGGAAAAAGCGCCATGTTGCCATGATAAGCGGCTGCAGCGATGGCCTTGCGGTCATCGCTGTTTTTGGCGTACTCGATGGGGAGGAAAGCCATGTCGGTATGGATGATCGGCATAGATCACAACCGGGCGGACATTGATATCCGCAGTCTTTTTTCCTTTACCAGGAAGCGGGCTGAGGAGGCCTACGCCTTCTTCCGGGAGGAACGGGAGCTCCTGGGCAGCGTTCTCCTGTCCACCTGCAATCGGATGGAGTGGTGGCTCAGCGTCACGGAGGAGGCGGACTTCTCTCCCCTGGCGGTCCTGTGCCGCTTCCTCGGGGTGGAACCCGGCGATTACGCCGGGTTTTTCACGGAACGGCGGGGGCCGGAGGCCGTCGATCACTTTTTCCGGCTGGCTGCCGGGCTGGAATCCCGCATCGTGGGAGAGGACCAGATCCTCACCCAGGTGGGCGACGCCCTGCAGGCCGCCAGGGACGCCAATGCCGCCGATCATACCCTGGAGGTGCTGTTCCGTCTGGGGGTGACCGCGGGGAAGCGGGTGAAAACGGAAACCCGGCTCTCTTCGGCGGACCGCTCCGTCATCCGCACGGCCCTGGACGTGCTGGAGGACGGAGGACTGCGGGTTGCGGGCCGGAAATGCATGGTCATCGGCAACGGCATGATGGGAAAGCTCTCCGCCCTGGCCCTGCTGGAGCGCGGGGCGGAGGTGACGGTGACGGTGCGGCAGTACCACAGCGGCGTGGTGGACATTCCCCGTGGCTGCCGGTACATCGGGTATTCGGAGCGCTACGAGTTCCTGCCCTCCTGCGATCTGGTGGTCAGCGCCACCAGCAGTCCCAACTTCACCCTCCTGCGCTCCGAGCTGGAGAAGCGGCTGCCGGACCATGAGATCACCCTGGTGGACCTGGCGGTGCCCCGGGACATCGAGCCGGAATGCGCCGCTCTTCCCTGCTTCCGCCTCTACGACGTGGATTCCTTCCGCATCGACCTGCGGACCGATGCCTTCCGGGAGAACCTGCGCATGGCGGAAGCGATCCTGGCGGAGGTCAAGGAGGATTTCTACTCCTGGTACGAGGGGCGGGACCTGGTGCCCCGGATCATGGGTCTGAAGGAGCGGGTGGCCAGGGACGCGGACGCCAGGCTCAACCCGGTTTACAGGGGGGTCCCCCTGCCGCCGGAAGCGAAGGCGGCCCTGCGCCGGGAGGTGGAGGACGCGGTCCGCAGGACGATGAACCACCTGCTGTTCAGCATGAAAAGCAAACTGCCGGAACGGGAACTGGAGGACTGCCTCCGGGCCATGGAAGCCGTGTATCCCGGCGAAAACTGACGGAAGGAGAAGCGATGATGGATCTGACCATTCGCCCCAGAAGGCTGCGGGGCAGCGAAACTCTGCGGAAAATCGTGCGGGAAACGAGGGTGGACAAATCCGCGCTCATTTACCCGCTCTTTGTCATGGATGGAGAAAACCGGGTGGAGGAGATCCCCTCCATGCCCGGCCAGTACCGCTATACGGTGGACCGGATGGACGAGGCCCTGGACCGTCTGACGGAGGCCGGGGTCCTGAGCGTCCTCCTCTTCGGAATTCCGGAGCATAAGGACGAGATCGGCTCCTCCGCCTGGGCCGAGGACGGGGCGGTGCAGCGGGCCCTGGGCCGCGCGAAGGCGAAATACCCCGGCCTTTTCCTCATCACGGACGTCTGCATGTGCGAGTACACCTCCCACGGCCATTGCGGCGCCCTCTGCGGCGGGGAGGTGGACAATGACCGCACCCTGGAGCTGCTGGCAAAGGAGGCCCTCTCCCACGCGGCGGCGGGGGCGGACATGGTGGCCCCCTCGGACATGATGGACGGCCGGGTCCGGGCCATCCGGGAAGCGCTGGACGCCGCCGGACATACCGGGACCCCCATTATGTCCTACGCGGTGAAATTCGCCTCCGCCTTCTACGGTCCCTTCCGGGAGGCGGCGGACTCGGCTCCCTCCTTCGGGGACCGGAAGAGCTATCAGATGGACTTTCACAACCGCCGGGAGGCCGTCAAGGAGGCCCTGCTGGACGCGGAGGAAGGGGCGGACATCCTGATGGTGAAGCCCGCCATGTCCTATCTGGACCTGGTGCGGGAGGTGAAGGACGCCACCCGCCTTCCCCTGGCCACCTACAGCGTCAGCGGCGAGTACGCCATGGTGAAGGCAGCCGCCCTCCGGGGCTGGATCGACGAGGAGCGGATCGTCTGCGAGATGGCCGCCTCCGCCTTCCGGGCCGGCGCGGACCTCTACATCACCTACTATGCCGCAGAGCTGGCCAAATACATACAGGAGGGCAGGATCGGATGAAGGCGACTTCGGAAGCCCTGTTTCAGCGGGCAAAACAGCACATCCCCGGCGGGGTCAACAGCCCGGTGCGGGCCTTCGGCTCCGTGGGCATGACGCCCCCCTTCCTCACCCGGGGCGCCGGCTGCCGGGTCTGGGACCAGGAGGGCCGGGAATACATCGACTATGTGGGCTCCTGGGGGCCCATGATCCTGGGGCACGCCCACCCTGCCGTGCTGGAGGCGGTGGAGAAGGCCGCCCGGGACGGGCTCAGCTTCGGCGCCGCCACAGAGCGGGAGGTGGAGATGGCGGAGCTGCTCTGCTCCGTGGTCCCGGGGCTGGAAATGATCCGCATGGTGAATTCCGGCACGGAGGCCGTCATGAGCGCCCTGCGGGCCGCCCGGGGCTTCACCGGCCGGGACAAGCTGGTGAAATTCTCCGGCTGCTACCACGGACATACCGACGCCATGCTGGTGAAGGCAGGCTCCGGGGTGCTGACCCAGGGGCTGCCCGGCAGCGCCGGGGTCCCCGCAGGCTGCACGAAGGACACCCTCACCGCCGACTACAACGACCTGGACAGCGTCCGGGCCCTCTTCGCCGCCAATCCCGGGGAGATCGCCGCGGTGATCGTGGAACCGGCGGCGGCCAACATGGGGGTCGTTCCCCCGGCCGAGGGCTTCCTCCCCGGCCTGCGGCAGCTCTGCGACGAGAACGGCGCCCTGCTGATCTTTGACGAGGTCATCACCGGGTTCCGGCTGGCCCTGGGCGGGGCGCAGGAATACTACGGCGTCCGGGCGGACCTCTGCACCTACGGCAAGATCATCGGCGGCGGAATGCCGGTGGGCGCCTACGGAGGACGGCGGGACATCATGTCCGCCGTGGCCCCCCTGGGGCCGGTCTACCAGGCGGGGACCCTCAGCGGAAACCCGGTGGCCATGGCGGCGGGGCTTGCCCAGCTCACGCTCCTGCGGGACACCCCGGATTTCTACGGAAGGCTGAACCGCCGCTCCGACGCCTTTTTCCGGGAGCTGGCCGCCGTCTTTGAGCAGGCAGGGCTTCCCGTCCGGCTGAATCACGTGGGCTCGCTGGGCTGCCCCTTCTTCACGGGAGAGGACGTGACGGATTACGCCTCTGCACAGAAGAGCGACACGGCCCGCTTCGCGGCGTATTTCCGGCACATGCTGCACAGGGGCATCTACCTGGCGCCCTCCCAGTTCGAGGCCATGTTCCTCTCCGCCGCTCACGGGGAGGCGGAGCTGGCGGCAACGCTGGAGGCCGCCCGGGAGTTCGTGAAATGAAGAAAAGGATCGTCGTGGGCAGCCGGGACAGCGCCCTGGCCGTGGCCCAGAGCATGACGGTGGTGCGCTCCCTGCAGGCAGCCCTGCCGGACCGGGAAGTGCGGCTCCTCACCATGAAGACCACCGGCGACAGGATCCTGGACCGGACGCTGGACCAGGTGGGCGGCAAGGGTCTCTTTGTGAAGGAGCTGGACGCCGCCCTGCGGGATGGGCGGGCGGACCTGACGGTCCACAGCCTCAAGGACGTTCCCATGGAGGTGCCGGAGGACATCCCCCTGCTGGCCTTTTCCCGCCGGGAGGATCCCCGGGATGTGCTGGTGCTGCCGGAGGGGGCCGCTTCGCCGGATCCTGCCAGGCCCATTGGCTCTGCCAGCGCAAGGCGATGCTTACAGCTGAAAAAGCTGTATCCGGGATATGAGATCATGCCCGTGCGGGGGAACCTGCAGACGCGGCTGCGAAAGCTGGACGAGGGACAGTACAGCGCCTTGGTGCTGGCTGCCGCCGGGCTGAAGCGCCTGGGTCTGGAAAAGCGGATCAGCCGCTATTTCACCGTCCGGGAGATGATCCCCGCCGCCGGACAGGGCATCCTTGCCATCCAGGGGCGGGCGGGCGAAGATCACAGTTGGCTGGAAGCCTGCGCCGACCGGGAGGCGGCGGCCGCAGCCCTTTGCGAGCGGGCCTTTGCCCGGGCCCTGGGCGGCGGCTGCACCTCCCCCGTCTGCGCCCACGCCTGGTTGGAGAACGGGAAGCTGCGGATGCTCGGCCTTTACTGCGATGAAAACAGCGGCAGCTGGATTACAGGCGAAGCCTGGGGAGAAGCCTCCGAACCGGAGGCCCTGGGAGGAGCTCTGGCGCAAAAGCTGCGCAGCGGCTCCCTGCAGGAGGTGAAGATATGACAGGCAAGGTCTGGCTGGTGGGCGCAGGCCCCGGGGACGCGGGGCTGCTGACGATCAAGGGGCTGCAGGTCCTCTCCGAAGCGGACGTGGTCGTCTACGACGCTCTGGTGGGCGCGGGGGTGCTGAACCTCATACCCGAAGGCGCAGAGCTCATTTTCGCCGGCAAGCGGGCGGGAAACCACTATCTCCGGCAGGAAGAAACCAACCGTGTGCTTCTGGAGGAAGCGCAGAAAGGCCGCCGGGTCGTTCGCCTCAAGGGAGGCGACCCCTTTCTTTTCGGCCGGGGCGGCGAAGAGCTGGAGCTGCTGGCGGAAAACGGCGTTCCCTTCGAGGTGGTGCCCGGAATCACCAGCGCCATCGCCGTGCCTGCCTACAGCGGCATCCCGGTCACCCACAGGGATTACTGCGCCAGCGTTCACATCATCACAGGACACCGGCGCTCGGATTCTTCCCTGGACATCGACTTTGAAGCTCTTGTACGCACAAAAGGCACCCTGGTTTTTCTCATGGGGATTTCCACCCTGCCGGAGATCTGCGACGGCCTGCTGACTGCGGGCATGTCCGGGGATACCCCGGCGGCGGTCTTGGAAAAGGGCACCACCGCCCGGCAGCGCCGGATCAGCGCGACGGTGGCTACACTGGCGGCGGAATGCACGAAGCGGAAGGTGCAGACTCCGGCCATCATCATCGTCGGTCCCGTCTGCGCTCTGGCGGACACCTTCTCCTGGTATGAAAAGCGGCCTCTGGCCGGCGTCCGCGTCCTGCTGACGAGGCCAAAGGAGCTCTCCTCCCGTCTGGCCGCCCTGCTGCGGAAGGATGGGGCCGAGGTGCTGGAGCTCCCCGCGATCCGGACCGCACCCATCGAAGAGAATCCTCTCCTGATCGAGAGCATAAGAAAGCTGGAAGCTGGCAATTATGACTGGCTGGTCTTCACCAGTCCCAGCGGCGTCCGCATCTTCTTCCGGAAGCTCATGGAGCTGAGCGATATCCGTGCCGTCGGCGGCGTCCGCGTGGCGGCCATCGGCCAGGGCAGCGAAAAGGCCCTGCGGGAATTCGGCATCAAGGCGGATTTTGTCCCCTCCGTTTACGACGGGGAGACCCTGGGCCGCGAGCTGCGACAGGTCTGCAAAAAAGGCGAACGGCTGCTGATCCCCCGGGCGAAGATCGGCAATCCGGCGCTTATTGATGAGCTGGGCCGGGACGGTGATCTGGAGATCACGGATCTTCCCACCTATGACACGGTATACGCATCCTCCCCCGTCATCGACGAAAAAGCGGCTCTGGAAGCCGGGGACATCGACTATGCCGTGTTTACCAGCGCATCCACGGTAAAAGGCTTCGCAGAAGCAGTCGGAGAAATGGACTATACCGCCGTACGGGCCGTCTGCATCGGGAAGCAGACAGCGGCGGCCGCCGCCGCCCTGGGGATGCAGGTACGAGTGGCGGAGAAGGCCACGCTCCCCGCCCTGGCAGACTGTCTTCGCTCTGCCGCTGCGGAAGAAAAAGCATGCAAGGAGGAAACAACATGAAGGGCATCGCATACGGAGTGGG
>JAEEGI010019735.1_pt1 | contig 13565 bp, 9 predicted proteins | sample 8958751 | NCBI WGS metagenome assembly JAEEGI01 (sample SAMN16246545, study PRJNA631951) | gut metagenome | biome: gut microbiome; feature: rumen; material: KS-attached | host: Bos | place: Iran: Karaj | collected 2018-10
TTGCCCACATCAACCCTTATCTCATAGAGGCTGATGATGTGTTCATTTATAGTCGTACTCGGGCAATAGGTAACGTTCCACAAATGACCTATGGGAATAAACCTGTTGACGGGGGCGCGTTGATAATTGAGAAAACAGACTATTCGGACTTCATCTCAAAAGAACCAGAGTCGGTGAGATTTATCAAAAGGCTGATGGGGGCGAAGGAGCAGATTAACGGGACTCTCCGATATTGCCTTTGGTTGAAAGGTATTTCTCCTGCTGAGATGCGGAAAATGCCCCTCGTTATGGAAAGAGTCTCGCGCTGTAGAGAAACACGATTGGCTAGTCCGGATGAGGGCGCAAGGAAGCTTGCCGATACTCCTCATCTTTTCAGAGAGACCCATAATCCAGAGACAGCTATCGTTATCCCATGTCATTCGTCAGAGAACAGGCGGTATATACCGATGAATTTTATCGATAGTTCCGTTATTGTCACGAACGCAGTTCTGTTCATTCCGGACGGAGACCTATATTTATTTGGATTACTGAACTCAGAAGTTCATATGGCATGGATGAGGATGACTTGTGGTAGACTAGAAATGCGTTTCCGTTACTCCAAGGAGGTTGTTTACAATAACTTTCCCTGGCCGAATTCTACGGATATTCAGAGGGAGAAGATAACCCAAACAGCACAAGCAATCCTCGATACACGTGCCCTTTATCCAGATAGCAGCCTTTCCGACTTATACGATGAATTAGCCATGCCTGTTGAACTCCGCAAAGCCCATCGTGCTAATGACGCCGCTGTTCTCGAGGCCTATGGATTCCCGAAAGACGCCTCCGAGAGCGAAATAGTTGCGAGATTGTTTAAGATGTATCAGGAGTTAACGACAACAAGTTCTTAATAGCTTATTCTAATGCCGAAAAAGAACACCAGGGAAGATTCATCGCCCGCACTGGGGATTCCTGGGAATGCCTACGACTACTACAGGCTGCATATCGTGGTGTTCACTAAGAGCAAACCGTGAGATTATGTGTTGCCTTAAAATAATATAAGAATTGAGGGCCTCTGAAAAGAAGCCCTCTTTATTCTCAACTCAATTTCGACAGTCTATCACAACCGTCCCTCCTTGGTTAATGTAAACATTATTGACCCGCCTATCATTTTTATAATGCTTTTCAAGAGCCTTTCGTAATGCCTCATATTCCTCTGACGTTGCATACTCTTCTATCTTTACTATGATAAGCCTCCCCATAGGAGTAACACTGTACTTATAGTCTTTTGTTGTCCGTTTTTCTGACAGACCCTGTAGCCCATAACTCTGATATACAGTAGAAAGCTGGTCTACGAAGTAATCGGTTATTTCGAATAACTCCTTGCGTGAACTACCTATCGTATCACAGGAAGTCAAAAACGATAGCCCAAACACTCCAATACACAGAATAAGAAACTTTTTCATAATCAGTTCTAGAGATTTGCTATTCGAATAATGACGTATTGACTATCTTCTTTGGTGAAATCATCTAAAGTGAGACTATCAGGGTAGTCCACAAATCCGATATAAGAAATTGGTGGATTATCAAGTCTATCTTCGCTTCTAGGGACGGCATTTTCTTTCTTAAGAATAATCGCATAGGGATTTTTGACCACATCCTCTGAGACTTCTACCCCAACTTTAAATCTAACGGAACTGCTTTTTGCAAAGTCATTGCCATTATCATGGTAATTTCCAAGGTAGGAGCCATAATCATCCCATCTGGCTAGTTTAATTCCAAAAGTTCCTTGCTTTATCATCCTATCACCAGAAATAGAGAAAACTGCCGGTTTGGGCAGCTTAGGATTCTTGCTATCAGAAGTGATACGCATCGCTGCTGAAATATATTTATTACCCCTATCGGCAGTGTTATAATAGTAACTATCACCATATGAGTCATAAGTAAAGGTGCTTCCTACGCTGATATTGGAGAACTCCACCTTATTATAATCAATGACGACAGTTGTTATAGCTTTGAGCGCCTTGAACCCCAGTGCCTTTATCCGCTCTTCTTCGGCCTTCTTCTGAGCTATCAGTTTATCAATTCTTTCGACAATAGCAGGAGTAGCATTTGCTTCCTTGGAATCAGGAAACAATGCAACCAAGTGCCGTATTTCATCCTTCGCGCTCTGATAATTACCATCCGAAACAAGACGGTTGACTTTAGATAGTCGTTGATCTGCCGGAAATGCTAACATAACGACCGAATCGCGTAATGCTTTGATTGTTGCCTCACTATTGCGTAATTGGGCAGCCACGTCATCCCGCTCCTTTACAACTTTGTCATACTCAGCCTGGTTTACACCGCAACTAATGATAACAGGTATCACTAAAGCATATAATAGATATTTCTTCATTGGAAAGACAGTTTAACGAATTAAACAGCCGCACTGGCAATTGCAACTATTATTGCTATAATCGTAAAAGCAATAATAAGATATAATACAGTATTATCTTTTTTGCCGCTTTCTATTCGGATTGGTTCTGTGGAGGATTCGACCTGGATAGGTTGTGGTGTGGTGTCCTCTTGGGGCTCCAGAGAAAGTAGTCTTCTCTTCTGTTCATCAAATTCCGATTGAGAAAGCACGCCTGAATCAAGCAGGCTTTTCAGTTTAATGAGTTCGTCAGAAGTGGACATGATGCCCATCGGCGTGGTCTTCTCTGCTTCTGATGGCCTTGCGGCAAGAACGGATGAAACCGCGCTGATAATCTTTTCAATATTTCGGCGGTTTTTGCCGAGGTCCATTGCCCCGCCAAACATTATTCCTGTTTTAGGAGAAGACATCACCTTCATCTGTGTACGAGTAGGGGCAACTTCAATAAGTTGAACGGGAATATTTTCGCCCCAGCTGGCAAGGCTTACTCCTGCTTTGAAAGTGACGCGACCGCTAACCTCATCTGCGGAATCCAACTCCATGCCTTCAATATTCGGGGCGGCATCCATCAAGGCATGGAACACTGTCTTTTTTGAGAAGGGGTATTCAACACTTCCTTCATGATCGACTAAGCTCATAGTAATAAGTTTTATGGTATGATGTTAATTATTTCACTATAGGGCTCTTTCCTTCACAAAATTAGGAATAACTATTGACAAAGTGCTACTATTGTTGAAAATGTACATATTCGAGACAACCATTAGTATTAACTTTTCCGAAAAAGTGCTGCATTTGTGTCTCGGGGTGTTCTAGTTATTAAAAACAGCAAAAACAGAAATAATCTGATTTCCGATTTCAAAAAAGTAAATAGACAATAAGATTATTAAGATTTCTGTTTTGAGAAAAGTGGCTTGTAGAGTGGTAGGGGGCATTTCTGTTTTTGGAAACGGAAAAAGTGTTGTATTTTTGAAATAGAAAAGAGAAATATCTATGAAACAAGTTATTATAAGTTTACTTTGCATTGTCTGCCTTTCGTCGTGTATATCATATAAGTATATCTCAACCGAACCGGAAGCAAAGAGAGCCTTCATAGGTGCTAGTGAGTCCTCTATCATAAGAGCGAAAGGTGCTCCAGACAGGGAAGTGTCTGATGGAGCAGGTGGTAGGATACTGGTTTACGAAAGGTATTACTCGAATAGCAATACGTATTATTATGGATACGGTTTTTCCAACACATCGACACGGCAGAACCGGAATTATACAGAGATATACATAAACGAGGATGGGATTTGCTATGATGTGAGGACGAATCTGGCTAATAAACAAATTGAATGGGGCAAAACCATCTTGTATAATTTAGGCTATGTGGTCGCAGTTGTGGGAACATATTGGCTTATTATGTTATTGTGATAATATGTGCATTTTACGTGTGATATATGCTTATTAACTTTGTGAATTTTTTTGTCTGGGATTTGGTATTTCGAAGGTGATTGTCTGGTATTGAGAGACAGTAATAACGAAGTATACAAGAAGATTGAGCTCTAGTACGGCATGCCGGTGAAAAAGGGTGATCACATTCCCCTATAGGGATTCGACAATTCAGCTAACGTTAACTCCCAGCATCTAGTTTCGTTGGCTATGCGCACACAATGTGGGGCCAGAAGGTGTTCTGGCATGGGGTGTGCGTGCTCATACCCCTGATATCGGCCCTTTGAGCACAAGAGAGCGCCTTACAGGGTGCTCTGTGACGTATATGCGTGCGCATAGCTGACGATCCCGCAGCGGCAGATAGAAGCCGGATGCCTGAAAGGGTACAGGGCGGTTTCGGAGTGAGTCGGTTCCGAGCGATAGCGAGGAAGCCCGTATCGAAAAAAACGCCGATCAGGCGAGAGCTGTCTGAGCGAAGAGCCGTCAGGCTCGTAGCGAGTTCTCGAGCCCGGCGTTTTTGAATGGAGGGCAGACGAACGCAGACTAAGCCCTGGGCCTTTCAGGCGGAGGCATCTGCCGCAGACGAGTACCGTCTACTTTTTTAGAAACGTCCGAGTTTTTCCAAAAACAGAAAAACTTTCACCTTCCGGATGGTTTTATTGCGTTCAATGCTTGTATTATTGAGATAATAGAATACCTTTGCACTATCATTTTCTCAAGATAACCCACCTGATGGTGGTTCTAGTCTGACAACTAAAAGGTGTTTCTGCCCATACTGAAACACCTTTTTTCTAAAAATTAAGTCGCGGGGGTACTGCTTCACTTCCCTCTATCCTTCTCCAGACTACAAATCTTGAGACAATGAATAAACAGAAGGTACATAGTATGAGAGTGAGCCTGTGCTTTGAGTTCAAGGCCCCAAAACTTGTCAAGGTGAAAGCGTATAAGCGCTTGCACAACGGCAAGGTCATAAAAGTGCGTTCACATTACCGTATATTATGGGATGTCCGGTAGGGTGAAAGTCGCTTTGACATAGGATTCTGATTCGACCCGCGGCTAAGGGAGGGCGTAAGCTCTCCCTTTTTGTGTTGTACGGTGCGAACCTTCGTTAGTCCACCACGGGGCTGAGGGTGAAGCGGAAGGTGCGGGGTTGTGCAGGGAGGCGGTATTTCTCCAGCGGCCAGCGGCCCCAGGAGTCTTCGCCGCCGACACCCATCTGCTGTAGGTCTATGTTCACATAGGTCTTGCCGTCGGGCACGAGATCCATTGAGTGACGCGCTTCGCCGGCCTGCATATTGGTGGGGTTCTCGCGAGAGGGCGTGCCGTTTTCCATACAATCCAGCTGGCGCATAGAGAACGGCAGGGCAGAGGCAGAGAAACCGCCGGGGGCAGTCACTTCCAGTCCGCATCCGGCGCGGTCTAGAATCTTCATATAGCGCATATCGGTGTGCGTGCCACTCTCCTGAGGGCGGACGTAGCCATAGTGATACTGGTCGGCGACGTTCTGCACATAATGGCCCACCATAGCGGCAGAGTTGCGGTCGCAGTAGTTTTCCCACGGGCCGCGGCCGTAGAAATCTATGGTCTTGAAGCGGTTGTACATCGCGAACTTCATTCCGAAACGGAACAGGTCGGGCAGATTGTCGATGCCGCCGGCATCTTCCATAATTTCGCTCACGCAGATACTTCCGTCGGGGTGAATCTCATATATCAACTTGAGCGCAGCGGCACCCTTGATGGGCTCATAGGCAGCGGTAACCCGCCAGATGTCACCATCCTGGTCCACATCAAACTTGCTCAGCTTGGGCTCCAGATAGCGCCAGAGGCCCATAACGTCGCTGCGGAACAGCTGGGCGCCCATATCGTTCTCTACCGGGGCGCGTCCAAACTCGGGCGTGAGCGGCTCTCCCAGCAGGGTCAGCCCCGCAACAGTGTAATCTATAAGATATCCCGAATCAGGGCTGAAGGTGGCGCTCCAGGAACCTGTTCTGTCGGAGGAAGTGCCGCCATATGAGAACCTGCCCCGGAAGCAGTAACCGTCGGGAGTCTGTTCGCAGCTGGTGGCAACGGCGGCCTTGCGGCCGCAGCTGGCTTTAGGCGCGCCCTTTCTCAGGCAAATCTGGTCGTAGGCCACCTCTGTGCCGGCCGGCAGAATGCCGTCGCGCTGCTTCAGGGTCCACGATACATTTATGAAAAGATCCTGAGAGGGGTCTGTATCCATTATCTCCTTTGCCTGCTTGCGGGTCAGCGGCAGTGCCACTGATATTGTCTCGCCGGGGCCGGCATTCACATTGTCTACGGTGCCGGTGAGCTGGGCCTCGCCGTCGGCGACAATGGTCCAGCGCATGCTGTACATAGACAAGTCTCTGAAGAACTGTTCGTTGGTGACCTTCACGGTAAAGGCCTCGCCGGCTGCGGCGGTGTGTATATTCTGCAGCTGGTAGCGGATTTCATAGGCGTGGGGATGCCAGCTGCGGTCGGCAGCTACAATGCCGTTGCAGTTGAAAGAGCCGTCGCTGGCGTCGTAACCGTTGAAGTCGCCGCCGTAGGCAAAGAATTTGCCGGTGGTATTGGCCGCCTCAAGCTCCAGAGCCTGGTCGGCAAAGTCCCAGATGAAACCGCCCTGGTAGCAAGGGTACTTGCGTATCAGGTCCCAATATTCCTTGAAATTACCCACTGAGTTGCCCATAGCGTGGGCGTATTCGCACTGGATAAGCGGCCTGGCCGGATTCTTAAGGCAGTATTTCTCGCTGGAATCCACGGTGGCGTACATAGGGCACACAATGTCGGTATTGCGCTCTTCTTCTGCACGCTCGTACTGCACGGGGCGGCTGCTGTCGTGATTCTTTATCCAGTCGTAGCAGGCCATAAAGTTGGGGCCGTTGCCCGCCTCGTTGCCCAGGCTCCAGATGATGACGCTGGGGTGGTTGAAATCGCGGTATACCATCCGCTGGTCGCGGATAAGGTGGGCCGCCTTGAAGTCGGGGCGCTTGGCCAGAGTGGCTTCTTCGTAGCCCATACCGTGCGACTCTATGTTGCCTTCGTCCACCACATAGAGGCCGTACTGGTCGCACAGGTCGTACCAAATAGGGTCGTTGGGGTAGTGGCTGGTGCGCACCGCATTGATATTCAGCTCTTTCATTGTGCGGATGTCGCGCAGCATCTCCTCTTTGGACACGATGTATCCTCCGTGTTCGCTGAGTTCGTGGCGGTCGGTGCCCTTGATCAGGATGGGCTTGCCGTTGACCAGCAGCTGTGCGTTCTTTATCTCCACGGTTCTGAAGCCAAAGCGGATGGCGGTGCTTTCTGCAAGGCCTTTGGCGGTGTAGGCCGATACTTTCAGCTTATAAAGATTCGGCGTCTCTGCGCTCCAGAGGGCGGGGTCCTCGACCTTACCGGAGGTTACTGCCACCAGCCGGCTTGGCTTGGCGCTGCCCTGGGCAACCACCTTGCCGGAGGCATCTTCTATGCTGTATTCCAGCCTTTTGATGCCCTTGGTGGTGATGGTGCCGATGATATATTTGCCGTCCATACCGGCGGTGATGTTGAGGTCTTCAAGACGCTCTTTGGGGCGGGAATAAACATACACGCCGCGGGCGATGCCGCTAAAGCGCCAGAAGTCCTGGTCCTCCAGGTAAGTGCCGTCGCACCAGCGGAATATCTCCAGCGCGATGGTGTTGCTGCCCGCCTTTACGTAGGGGGTCAGATCGAAGCGGGCCTCCAGCTTGCTGTCTTCGCTGTAGCCCACCTTGCGGCCGTTGACCCACACGCGCACGTTGCTGGTGGCGCTGCCTATGCACAGGCATATCTGAGAGCCGATCCAGTCGGTGGGAATGTCAAATGTGCGCCGGTACTGCCCCACGTGGTTCTTTTCGGTGGGAGGGTAGGGCGGATTGTTCTTGTAGTGACCTCTCCAGGCGTAACCTATATTCACATACAGCGGCTCGCCAAAGCCGTTCAGCTCCCAAAGGCCCGGAACCGGCATCGTGTCCCACTCGGAATCGTCGTAACCGACGGCCTCGAAACCGCGTGTGCGGACATCTGGATTTTCGTTCCACTTAAAGTTCCAGACGCCGTTCAGCGAAAGGGTCCGCTGCTGGTCGGGAACGAATGTCGCCCTCATCGGCAGGCGGTTCTCTTCGAACACATTCGGATCCTGCCAGGGCTCCATTTTGGTCTTGTTTGCTGCTGTAGAAAGAATTGCGACGGCCACCGCCGCCAGAGAGATAAAAAGACGCTTCATTAAAAGGTATATTTTTCCAAATATACTCAATTTGGCGCAAAGATGAGAACAAAAGAGCCCGACAATTTGATTTGCCGGGCTTTTTTGGAAATTAGCGAACTCTTTCCAAAAAAAACTATTACTCCAAAACAGATAATGCGTTTCTGAAAACGTAAATAATTGACAATCAGCGCGATTATTGCGGCGCAACGGAGTAAAAACAGTGTTATATTCGTATCTGCGTAAGCCGGTAGTATTAACCATGAAAACGCAGTATTATGAGTGAAACCAAGAGACGATCAAGTAGAGATGCGTTAGTTAGCATCGAAGATGTTGAAAGCAAGATTGTACGAATACGTGGTGTTGACGTGATAGCCGATGCCGATGTGGCCGAACTGTACGGGGTAGAAACGAAGCGTGTAAATGAGGCTGTGCGTAACAATGCAGATAAGTTTCCTGAAGAATATCTGTTTTTGCTCACTGACAAGGAGTTGCAAAATTTGCGGTCGAATTTTTCGACCACAAATGTGTCTGTTATGAACCGCAATACCACAAAAGTATTCACAGAACGCGGTCTTTATATGCTGGCAACAATCTTGAAAAGCGAACGGGCAAGAGCTGTTACGTTTGCAATCATTGAGACCTTTTACAAGGTACGGAGCTTAAAACGAGAGTTGCTTGAACTTCACGAAGAGACCGACAAAGAAAAGCAGACCTCTATGATGAAACATTTTGGCAATCTATTGACCGACATCGTAATGCCGGACCTCCAGACTAATGAAACGGAAACACAGTTAGAGCTCAACTTTGTCATCGGGAAGCTCAAGCACACGGTAAAACGAATCCGCAAGGAATCAGTACAAGAATAGCCCGGCGATTACCGAGGTAGCAATCGCCGTCAGGCGATAGCGAAGGCCGGGCAGGGAGGGTGTGTGTGATAGCGAGGCCGGAGCGATAGGGGGGGCGGGGGGCGTAGCCACCCGTGTTATAGGTACAAAAATACCTGGCAGACAGCCAGGTATTTTTGTACTCCCGTGGGGAATCGAACCCCAACCTAAAGAACCGGAATCTTCAATTCTATCCATTAAACTACGGGAGCGGTTCCTTTGCGGACTGCAAAAGTACAACTTTTTATTATCTTTACACATTAAAATGATTCAGCCAAAATGAAAGCATACGTATTTCCGGGTCAGGGGTCGCAGTTCCCCGGTATGGGCAAAGAACTCTACCAGTCAAACAAGCACGCCAAGGCTCTGTTCAAGAGAGCCAACCAGATATTGGGTTTTGACATTACCAAGGTGATGTTTTCGGGCAGTGCAGAGGACCTCAAGGCCACCGCGGTGACACAGCCGGCGGTGTTCCTCCATTCGGTGATTACCGCCACCTGTATGGAAGACTTCAACCCGGAAATGACTGCCGGCCATTCTCTGGGAGAGTTTTCGGCCCTTGTGGCGGCGGGCGCGCTGGAGTTTGAGCCGGCGTTGCGTCTGGTGGCCATCCGCGCCGAGGCTATGCAGCAGGCCTGCGACGCCAACCCCGGCACTATGGCGGCCATCCTTGGCCTGGACTTCCAGACCATAGAGGAGATATGCGAAAAGACAGAAGGCGTGGTGGTTCCGGCCAACTACAACAGCCCCGGCCAGCTGGTTATTTCTGGCGAGCTGGAGGCGGTGCAAAGGGCCTGCGATGCCCTCAAAGAGGCGGGCGCCAAACGTGCGCTGGTGCTCCCGGTGGGCGGCGCATTCCACTCTCCGCTGATGGAGCCGGCGGCCAAGCGCCTGGCCGAAGCCATTGGCCGTACCTATTTCCACGAGCCGTTCTGTCCGGTATATCAGAACGTTGACGCCCAGCCCACAATGGATTCGGAGAAAATCCGTGAGAACCTGCTCAAGCAGCTCACCAGCCCCGTCCGCTGGGCCCAGACCGTGCAGAATATGATTGCCGACGGCGCCACCTCCTTCACCGAAGTCGGCCCCGGCACCGTCCTCGCCGGCCTCATAAAAAAGACAGCGCCCGAAAGCGCTGTCGATATAGAGTCCGTAGGATAATAATTGCGGGTTTACTGCATCAGCATCTTGTAGAGCTCGCGGGCCTGGTCCACGCTGTACTGGTCCACGTCGTGGGTTGCGAAGTATTCTTTGACGATTGCTGATTTCTTCTTGAACATCTTGCAGAGCTGCTTCTCGTTGAGGTATGCCACCTTTTTGCCGTGGATGAACACGGGGCGCTGCTCCCAGGTGTAGCGCATATCGGTGTTGGGAGTGAGGCTGGTAGTGGGAGCGCCTTCGCCGGCAAGAGAGGTGATGTTGGTCACAGAGCTCAGCTGCGAGCGGCTGCCGTAGGCGTCGCGGGTACCCATATCCTCGCCCTTGAGCACCTGCATATAACCCAAGATGGATTCGTTGTATTCCAGCACTTCATAGTAGATGCCCTTTATCTTGAGGTACATCGCCTTGTTGGTGTTTACCTTGACGACGTTGTCTTCGTACACGATGGGGATGGTGTCGTTGCCGTTGATCATAACCACGCACTGATGCAGGTTGTTGACGTTGATGATGCCCTGCGAAGGGTGCAGCGTCATAGGTGTGCCGTCTTCTTCATACACGGCGGCATCCTGATCGAACACAACGGTACCTTTTGAAAACTCGGGGAGCTTGTAAAGCCTTTCCAACATAAAATCCCTGCTCTTTGCGGGATCCATTCCAGAAGTTTCAACCTGAGCAAAAGCGCTTGCAGAAGCGGCCAGAATGGCGATTGTCAAAATAAATCTTTTCATTCTTTTCATTTATTTATGGTAAAGGTAGAACTTTTGGATGATATTAATCATAAAATGTGCCAATTTTTTGTTAGTTTTGTAACTGAAATTGGGTTATAAGGTCCTAATCTCACCACATCCGTATTTCTTAACAATAAAACATACTAAATGGCAAAGCATTTTATCACGTGTGACGGTAATTATGCAGCGGCTCATGCAGCCTATCTGTTCAGCGAAAACGCTGCTATTTACCCTATCACACCATCCTCTACAATGGCCGAACTTTTTGACGAGTGGGTGGCGTACGGCAAGAAAAATATGTTCGGCGATGTTCCGTCGGTCACCGAGATGCAGAGTGAGGCGGGTGCCGCAGCCGCAGTGCACGGTTCGCTGCAGGCAGGCGCCCTCACATCTACCTTCACGGCATCCCAGGGCCTGCTGCTGATGATTCCCAATATGTACAAGATTGCAGGCGAACTGCTGCCCGGCGTGTTCCACGTATCGGCCCGCGCCCTGGCTTCGCACGCCCTCTCAATCTTTGGCGACCATCAGGACGTAATGGCAGCCCGTGCCACCGGCTTCAACTTTTTGGCATCAAACAACCCGCAGGAAGCTATGGACCTGGGTGCAGTCGCACACCTGGCGGCCATAAAGAGCAGCCTGCCCTTCGTGCATTTCTTTGACGGATTCCGCACTTCCCACGAAATACAGAAAATAGAGCTTCTGGAAGGCGAGGATCTGCGTCCGCTGGTCAGCGAGAAGGCCCTTGAGGCATTCCGCGCCCGCGCCCTCAACCCGGTGAAACCGGTTACCCGCGGTACCGCCCAGAACCCTGACGTTTACTTCCAGGCCCGCGAAGCTGTGAACCAGTATTACGATGCCATCCCCGACATCGTGGCCCGCTATATGGGCGAGATTGCAGAGCTCACCGGCCGCCACTATCTGCCGTTTGACTATTATGGCGATCCTCAGGCAGAGGATATCATTGTGGCAATGGGTTCTGTATGCGACACCATCAAAGAGACCATAGACTATCTGGCAGATAAAGAAGGCCGCAAGCTGGGTGTGATCAGTGTCCACCTGTATCGTCCTTTCTCTCTGAAATATTTCAAACGCGCACTGCCCAAGAGCGCCAAGCGCATCGCAGTGCTGGACCGCACCAAAGAGAGCGGCGCCCTGGGCGAGCCTCTGTATCACGATGTTCGCAACGCCCTCTACGGCAGCCGCGGCATCCAGGTGTTCGGCGGCCGCTACGGCCTCAGCAGCAAGGACACCACTCCGGCACAGATCATTGCCGTGTATGACAACCTTGCCCTCAAAGAGCCCAAGAACGACTTCACCATCGGCATCGTGGACGATGTCACCTACAAGTCACTGCCCGTCAAGGGTGAGATATCCCTCTCCAAGAAAGGCACCTACGAGTGCCGCTTCTTTGGCCTTGGCAGCGACGGTACCGTGGGCGCCAACAAGAATACCATCAAGATTATCGGCGACCATACCGACAAATACGCACAGGCATATTTCGACTACGACAGCAAGAAGTCTGGCGGCTATACCTGCTCTCATCTGCGCTTTGGCGACAAGCCCATTCGCGCTCCTTATCTGGTAAGCACTCCCGATTTCGTGGCCTGCCACGTGCCCGGCTACCTGAACAAATACGATGTGCTCAAGGGCATCAAGAAGGGCGGAACATTCCTGCTGAACAGTATGTGGGACGAAGAGGCGACCCTCAAACGCATCCCCGATTTCGTAAAGAAAGAGATTGCTTCAAAGAATGTAAGCCTGTACATTATCAACGCCACCAAGATTGCGGCGGAGATAGGTCTGGGCGGTCGCACCAACACCATCCTGCAGTCGGCATTCTTCAAGATCACCAACATCATTCCCTATGAGGATGCGGTAACTTATATGAAGAAGGCCATTGACAAGTCTTATGGCAAGAAGGGCGCCGACATTGTGGCTATGAACTATGCTGCAGTGGACCGCGGCGGCGAATATACCAAGGTAGAGATTCCCGAAGAGTGGAAGAAGGTTTCCGGCCGCTTTGTGAATGCCGGCTATGGCCGTATGGCTCCCGAGTGGATCCGCAACGTGGCCGACGTGGTGGGTGCCCAGGAAGGCAACACCCTGCCGGTGAGCGTGTTTGCAAGTCCCGAATATGTGGACGGTACCATCCCCGCCGGCACCGCTGCCTATGAGAAGCGCGGCGTGGCCGTTTCCGTTCCCGAGTGGAACCCCGACAACTGTATCCAGTGCAACCAGTGCGCCTATGTGTGCCCCCACGCAGCCATCCGCCCGTTCCTTATGACAGAGCAGGAGGCAGAGAAGGCTCCCGCAGGCCTCAAGAAGGCCCAGGGCAAGGCACAGCTCAAAGATTATATCTTCACTATGCAGCTCAGCCCCGCCGACTGTACCGGTTGCGGCAACTGCGCCGACGTCTGCCCCGGCTTCAAGGGTGCCAAGGCGCTGGCTATGGTTCCCGCCGAGGGCCAGATGGCAGAGCAGGCCAACTTTACATATCTGCACAGCAAGGTCGGCTATAAAGACAATATCCTTCCCAAAGAGCAGAGCGTGAAGAACCTTGAGTTTGCACAGCCTCTGTTCGAGTTCAGCGGCGCCTGCGCAGGTTGCGGCGAGACTCCTTACCTGAAGACCATCACCCAGCTCTTTGGCGATAGTATGATGGTGGCCAACGCCACCGGCTGCTCTTCTATCTACGGAGCTTCGTTCCCTTCTTCGCCTTATTGCGAGGGCGCCAAGGGCCACGG
>JAEEGI010019739.1_pt1 | contig 13564 bp, 12 predicted proteins | sample 8958751 | NCBI WGS metagenome assembly JAEEGI01 (sample SAMN16246545, study PRJNA631951) | gut metagenome | biome: gut microbiome; feature: rumen; material: KS-attached | host: Bos | place: Iran: Karaj | collected 2018-10
AGACTATTATCTTTTATTTAAAGCTAATGACTTTAGTGAGGATATTTCCCTTTTGGGATTGAATAAAGTTTATCGCTGGGTATATGCAAAAAACAACAAAGAACAGTAATATCCATTTGACGTATACATATCCGATAAAAAAGAATCACAATATCTAATTTGACTTCACCTGAAGATTATTGAGGTTATGGAACCCACTACACATAAGAAACGCATTGAATACATCGACCTGATGAAGGGTGTGTGTATCACTTTGGTCGTTCTGCTTCACGTCATATGGACTTTCAATATAGATATCGTTGATAATGTCTTATCCAATATACGTATGCCGTTGTATTTCTTCCTTTCTGGCCTCTTTTTCAAAAAATATTCCAATTTCAAGGAGTTTGCCATAAAGAAAACCAATAAACTTATCATCCCATACCTTTTCTTCTGCTTGATTCCCTATTGCCTATTAGCTCCTTTTTTCAATGAGGCTTATAAAACATCAACATTCACTGTAGATTTCACAAACCTTTCATTATATGGATTGGCTATCGCGACTCCATATAATGGGCCATTATGGTTCCTGAGATGCCTCTTCATGACTAACATCTTCTATTATATATTCAAGATATTTACCGACAGATACTCAAGAATTGTACAGATAGTCATCCTCATCTGCATCGTCACTCTTGTTGCCTTAACAAGCGATATCATCAAAAACTTTCTGATAAGAAACGGCAACACGCTATTGAGCCATTTCGTCTTAAATACTTTTTTAGCGCCTTTTGTAGCTATGCCCTTTTTATATGGAGCTGAATGGGTGAGAAGGGTAGGGCTGCTGAATAAGGATTTCAACCTGAAAAAACAAATGCTCATCTTCATTCTTTCTGTCGTTATATGGATTTTGTTTGCTCAGCCATTGGTGCATTTTGAGTCCGCCAGTCCTGGCCTCATTTTCCCATTCATGTATGTCAGTGCATTTGCCGGTATCACCGCTTTGGCAATAGTCTGCAAAAGAATAAAGAAATTGTTCTTCTTCTCCTACATCGGCAGGTATTCGCTTATTGTGTTGGGGACACATTGGCCTTTCATTTTTGCATTACAAGGTTTTTTTGAACTGAGACAATCCATACAGTTCATAATTGTACTAGCAATCATGCCTCCTACAATATGGCTCTTCAAGACTTTATTCCCATATTTCACAGCACAAAAAGATATCTTCACCTATAAACAAGCTCTTCATTAATGGGCTTTTGAAGGAACTACCAACAAAATTTTATATTATTATGGATTCAACAACACAGAAAAAACGCATTGAATACGTCGACTTGATGAAAGGTTTTTGTATCATTTTGGTGGTATACCATCATTCTGTTTACAGTTTTGGCGTCGAGAAAATAGACTTAGTGTTAAATAATTTCCGAATGCCTTTGTATTTCTTCCTTGCTGGATTATTCTTTAAACCTTATTCCTGTTTTATGGAATTTTTGATTCGTAAAACAAATAGAATCCTTATACCTTATTTTTTCTTCAGCTGGATTCCTTTTTGTCTTTTGTCGTTTCTATATACTAAAAAATTCACGCACCCTATATTTTGGGTATTGTCTCCAATCTACACTTATCATGGAGTCCTTTGGTTTTTGAAAAGTTTTTTCATTTCTCAAATCATATTTTATCTCTTTTATAAAGCCACAAAAAATAAATCAATTTTGACTCATGTTATCATATTAGTTGTCATGACGCTCGTTAATTATTATGTGTGCGGGTTCTACGAAAAAAATGTTCTGTCAAAACGTTTTCCCATCATTGAACATTCTTTTTTCACAGCAGTCATGGTGCAGCCTTATTTGTATGTCGCATATCTTGTTAATTCCTACGGCATATTGAAAAAAGAGTGGGGCAGAAGACAAACAGTTATATGTCTAATCGTGGGTATTGTTTGCGCATTCCTGTTTGCACAACAAAATGTCAGTCTTGTGAATTCACGTTTTGGTGACTTTTATCCTTTTGCATATATTAGTGCATTAAGTTCAATTTGTGTTGTTGTCATTATATGCAGAAAAATCAAAAAACTGCCTTTTGTGTCATATCTAGGCAGATATTCTCTGATAGTCTTGGGTACACATTATGCATACTTGACTGTCCTTAATAATTTGTGGGAGTTTCCATATTTCGTCAATTTCATTATTCTATTGATTCTCATGCCTCCCACAATATGGCTCTTCAAGACCCTATTCCCATATTTTACGGCACAAAAAGACTTAATCAAGTATAGACCTAAAACTACAACAGAATCACCAGAATCTGCTGAAACAAAGCAGAGTAGGGGATAGTCTTATTACATTTTGACTTATACTAGAAAAATTTGTCACTTTAGTAGCAAAGCAAGAAGTGACAATGAAGCAAAAGACAAGAAAAGTACGAGTGTTTGGCATAGGAACTGGAGCAACCAGATGCCTTCCGTGGCGCACACGCTAAGCGGGCCACAGCAGAAAATGTGGAGAAATCCTTGGGAAAATGATGATTACTGAAAGGAAAAACGTATATTTGCATGCGATTCGGAAAGAAAAGGCCGTAACCGAATCGGTCAATCTAGTGCTGAGCCTCCAATTTATAATAATAAAATTTTTAATATATCATTCATAATTATACATTACAATGAATAATACACAAAATTCCGCCAAGGATGGGCTGCACAAGTCCAAATTAACAGATGGCGAAGAGGAAAACGGTCGTATTAAGAAAAAAAGATTCTTATATGTTGACTCATTGAAAGGATTGTGCATTATATTGGTTGTGGTGTATCATTGCAGGCTCACTGTCATCAACGATAACATCAACCAGATGTTATTGCATATCAGGGTTCCTATGTTCTTTTTCCTTTCTGGCCTCTTTTTCATTATTACGTTCATCTTGATGTTTCCTTGTATTTATATTTTCAAAAAATACTTCCCATATTTCACAGCCCAGAAGGAATTAATTAAGTTCAAACAAAAAGATTCCTGACGAATCTGCAAAACTTACTCAAAATCTAATGGAGTAGAAGCCTTAATATAGAATTACATTTAATATTGTTTATTCAAATTAAACATAATCGTGATTATGTGTCAAATGTAATATAAGGTTTTGTGATTCTTAATATTGATTTTTTAGTACAAAACACAATTTATTCTACGAAAAATGCTTTTTATCATTATATTGTGGTATTTTTGCAAAGTCATTAGGAGTTATATTTACTTTATATTGTACCACGAAAGTAATTGAATATCCTGTATGACTTAATTTATCTTAAAAACGCTTTAAACGAAAATACCTCTGGCTATATTCAGGAATGTGACCTGAACAAAGACCCTGAGGCTGAAGAATCCAGCGATTGGGGGTCGTTTTACCTACACCCACAAGAAGTTAATCCAGGTTACTACGACTTTGTCTTCATCTACAAAAACAAGGTTTTTGCCACAATGCTCACCCGTTTTTTTAAACCAGATGAACTCTACGGAAAATCCGATTCTGAGTTGGAAAAATTGATGACACAAAGTCTGTAATGTACTGCAAATAATACATACATGATAAATAGATATTTAAGTGTTAACCTTCACATTATAAATAAATTACAAAGATTTGATAAGGTTTTACTTTAAGATATAATATATCTATATTCTTTCTCATTTTCCTTGTTAAGAAGGGGCTCCCCTACCCTTTTTCTCAGTAAGCATTCTACCAAGTACATGTATCACTACTCAACAATACCAACAGCAGCTACAATCGAATCTGATACCTGTGAATCGTGGTGGCGAAGAAGACGGCTCAGTGAGTCTCCGCTTTTACGACGACATGCCCTCTGTGGCATACATTTACATGGCTGATTTCCAGCAACTCATGCTCCCTGGCACCACCATTCTCGTAACCAAAACCAGCGAAGGAGAATACACCCTTGCCGGACCATTCGCCGAGGCTACAGTGAACATCACAACCGAACAGTTCTCTACTGACGACTAAATAGGCATTTCTAAATAACTTCAGTCGATGAATTCATAATAAGGCTTCGCTTTGCATGGGCAATGACACGGAAGTCACAGCCTTCTTCTATCCCAATTAATATTGTTTTTAACAATTACAGCTGGCATTCCAGCAATAATTGTGTTTGCCTTCGACTCTGTTTTAGAAGAAACTAATGAACATGCTGCAACCATGCAATTATCAGCGAGTTTCACTCCTTTTAGAATTGTAACCCTAATTCCAATCCAAACATGGTTGCCAATTACAACATCTTCACTTGGATTAATTCTGTTCCCTTTCATATCGAGGATTGAATGAGAATCTGTCGTTCTCACATCAACATCATGAGAAAACATACAATCTTCACCAATAATGATATTTTTACCTTCTACAGATGCGAATTGACAACCAGTTTCCATTGTAGTCTTTGGGCCAATGGAAATTCTCCCTCCTTCATCTTCAAACCAAAAGACAGCATCTCTAATTCTAACATTATCTTTAATTTCCAAAATGCAATTCTTTCCATAGAATTGTATGGAACAATTCTTTAATGATGAATTCTTAGCGATAATAACCTTATTATTCCTCCCCCTGTCTATAACATGATTATAGATGATTTCCTGATTTGAACAAATTAGATTGGGATGTTTCTTCTTAAACAAGAAAAAATCCATCTTGCGTTTTATTGCACCCAAAAACCTTGGTCTCATGTCCTTTTAGAATCAATATTGAACATACAATCATCCATCTGGTACATCAAAGCTGTGGTAAGGTCGATGTACAGTTGACGATGCTTATTCTGGTTCAGGTTCGCTGGTCTGGCGTAGGAACTTGCCGTCAAGCGAATAAGCCTTCTGGTAAGTGTAGCGTCCGCCCTCCTCATAGTAGCCGTAGGAGGCGACGATAATCTCACCCTTGTCAGGGTTGATCTCCTGCACGCCTTCAGTAGCGGGAATCTGCATGGCTGTGCGGGTGTCGAGGTTGATGATGTAGGTCCAGATGTTACGGGCATCAGGGCAACCCTCCACAACGATTTTCTTGCAATCCTTGGAGGCGAACATGGCGCGATCGGCTGCGGCAATCTGATGCATGGGCACTTCCACTCCACCGTTTTTCTTATTCATCTCCTCCCACACAGGTTCTGCCATGGGGTTGGTGATGAGAATCCTGCGCACCACATTCTTGCTACGGTCGGCCAACCAAACAGAATAGACTCCGGTGATGTCATCTTCGTTGGCTTCCTGCTCAACATTCACATAGAGTTCCATGTCGCCTTGTTTGGCTTGCAACTTGGCCGTTTGTGGCAACTCGCTGATGTTGAGTGCCCCCTCCTCGTTGGGAGAAAGTTCCAGCCTCTCGGAGTCATCATTCCCTTCACTGGGGGCAATACTGTCGTTAGAGACGGAAATGGACACATTTTTCACTGAGTCGCTGGATTCCCCTTCATTAGTGTTCTTGTTGCCAGTGCAAGACGAAATGAGATTGCCCGTAAGGAGAAACGCGCCAAGGGCAATGAAAATGCAATTCTTTTTCATAATTATTTGTTTTTTCGTTAATCTTCCCAATTATGATTACAAAAATATAAAATTACGAGTACAAAAACACCAAAACAAAGACAAAACTTTATTTTTATGTCCCAAATTATATATTTGTGAACATCACCGGCGGAAAACTGCAATCCTCAAAAACATTCCCTCTTTTTAATAGGGCTCCGCAAAGGAAACAGCAAGTGGATTCTCGACGCAGTAGCATGCGACTACAGCGGCCTTCGCAACCGTGTTGTAATGGATGGACACCACCTTCGGAAGTACATGGAACGGCATGTATTGGAAACAACTTACCACACTCAGGGGCATCTCGAATTTCCAGTTCGCACATCCCTACAAACGCTTGATAGAGAATCCCGATTTCGGCTTTTTCACAGCTGTGGCCAATCGTTGGCTGGAACTCAAGGATAATGTGCTGTCTGTGGCTACCATCAGTCAAATAATCGACAATTATGCCTCTCAGCTTGATGACTCCGGGGCCTGGCAACGCAACCGTGAAGTCTGGAACTACAATCCCATCACCATCAGCTCCACTGCGAAAGAACCTGCCAAAAAGATGCGGGAATAGGGCTACTTCCTACCCCATGCTCCAGCGGCCTTGGCCAAACTGGTGTTCAAGGTCAACACTGGAGCCGGAACGCCCTATCTCGTGAGATGGCAGGACGATGAGAGTGAGGAGGTGCATCTGGACTTTGACGGAATGGTCATCAAAAACATACACCAATCCATATCAACCTATTACGCTGATTTCGTGGGCAGTTTCTCTCCTGTCACTCTCAATGAAGGCAACAAGAGCGTACTCTACTTGGGTGAAGGGGCGAGTTTCAGATCCTCGCCCCTATATGTACTGTTCATGTCGTATCCAGCTATAGTCTTCATTCTATCACTCTTCAACTGAATCTCAATTCTAAAATCCCTTCTATTTCAATTAAATCAATTCAATTTGAATAATTATAATTGTCATAAATTATGTTTATTACAACGATTAGTTAAAGTATTACTTTAAATTATTGTTCAGTCTTTTTTTAGATTTACATCTTGACAGAAAAGTTAGGGATTCCCCTACTCTGCTTTAGTAATTCTCATTGATGTAAGACCCTTGTAATCACTTTCACCTCCTTAGGAGCAAATTCAGTCAAGAGTATTGTCATGTTCGTCACCAGACGTCGGTAGTTAGTAAAACTCAACCTGGTCTTGAAATTGGTATAGGTAAGCATATTTACCATGGCGTTGCTCCCATTCCTGACGATTTTCCCTGGGTAAGTACAAAGTTCCGATTTGAGCGTCACGGAACTGGCGAAGATACTTGCAATCGAAGAGTCTTTCGAAACTGACGCTTTCCATTTCGCTATGACAAAAAGCTAAAAACCCTATCATATTAACACCAGAAGGTATAACGACCCATGGAAAATGTGAGTGGGCGAACACAGGATAATCGGAGCCTCCTATTGAACGCAGGCTTTCGGGGAATCGTATTTCATCCTTCACATACCCATCGTTGAAAAAAGGGCCATCAATCGATACCACTCCTTCCGGAATGATCAGCTCATGGACACATGGTCGGTAGAAATCTTTATTGTATTGATAAACCTCTCTGACTACTGACTCCTCAAGCAGGTTCTCGGCATCAGGATAGAAGTTCAACAGATTACCCCTGTTATCACATTCAAACACACCTGACTGGTTCTTGTAAATCGAATACCCATTGCATGCGCATACATACCCGTCCTGGTTTCGTTCTTCATCACGGTGATAATTCACAAAGATGTAGAGCCCCTTTTGGTTCAGGAAATGCATCAGATTCGAAATCATCTCTGAAATCGAAAGAGGCAATCGAACAGCATGTTCTCTCACCCATGCCACAGCGGCTTCCATGTCATAAACCGAACACTTGCCATAATTGATGAAACTGTCTTCAACGATGAGGTTGACTAAGCCAGCCCATGAAATAGTCTTCTGGCTGTGACCTAAATGCCCTCCACGCTTTTGTTCCTCCTCAGTTAGCGTAATGAAGAAATGTCCGTAATCCTCGTCCGATAACTCAAGATTGAACTCTTCACAGACCATCTTGTCCACCTCATTGAGATTGATAATAGTGTTATCGACCAATCTCCTTATGCTGAAAGAATCGAATGCCATATCCCCTACCCTAATCCGTGTCGGGCACAACTACTTAGTTTATTATCACTGCCTCCCTTTCTTGAAAACGGACCATATCCACGCCAAAACGGAGCATATCCGTTCGCCTTGTTCCTCTTTCCCTATCCTTCATGCAAATTTAGTCAATTTATCTCTTCCACATACATCTCTCGCCGTTTTTTTGCATGGATTGATTTAGCTGGCTCTTTCACCTCGTCAAAAAAGCAGTCTGAGACAGAATACAGGGTGCAGGACATCGCCAATCGATTGGACAACCCCTCTTTAGGCCGTCGTCTTAGGGATGAAGCCGGGGCGCTTGCTGTTGACACAGGCATTACGGCCTTGGTTACTGGTGGATTGAGCCTGTCCACAGTGGGCATGGATGCCGCTTTCCGTGTGGGGTTTGAGTTATGGGATCCGATAGGTGGAAAGAGCGGTGATGAGCAATCCGAAGAGGAACGAAGCCTTACCTTGTTTAATAACAGCACAACTGTTCGTCAGATTATTGATGCCAGCAAGAAGGTGAAGTCTTCCCAGTCTCTATTTGTCCAATCGCTGAACAAGGAGTTGAACAACAAGATGAAGATCCAGGCATACAACCCTGTCGTTTCAGACGAACGAATCAAATCAACCCAGTTGCAGTTGCTCAAAGAGTATGCAGGCAAAGACAAGGGAGAGAGTTTCCTACGGCTTTATAGTGATATACAGACAAAGAGTTACGGAGCATACGATGTTGACCGATGGGATTCGGCCATTGGCAACATCATCGGAGAACCCGAGCCATGGATGCTCAAACAGGATGAGAAAACCCTGATGAACAATGCCGCATGGTGGGGAGGCATGTATTACAACATGGTCAATTTGAAAAAGGATGAGCAGAATGTTAATGGGAAAAAGATGTCACGAAAAGATGTTCTAGTTAAGGCTTTCCATTATACAGAAGCGCTTTACCGTGTGCAGCATGGTCAACCGTCATCCTACTACTCACAAGAGCAGTCTGAAGAGGACAGTCATGAGGTCACGGCAGATAAGTTTTTCCGTATGGACAAAGAACAAACCCACAAACCCGCTAGTCAGCAACAATCCACCGATACCACATCAACCAGTAGTTCTGATATGACACCAACTCAGAACAATCAGGCAGACAACTCCCCATCGACTTCATCTACTGAGCAAAAGCAGCAAGCCAATACAGCACCGCCTATGAATATGTTACAAAATCAAAATTCCTCTGTCATGCCCTATACAGGCAACCTCGGTTATTGGGGAAGTCTGTTCGACACCTATGGTTTGTCAGGTTTCGGTCAGGTCGGAAGGAACTTCGGTCAGGTGCTTGCCCATCTGCCAGAAATCATGATTGGCATGTTCACGGGAAAACTCAGTAACCTGAAAGTGAAGGACAACCTCTTGCCTTTGACATCCATCATGATAGGTCTGTTCCTGCCAGCCAGGACGAATCCGTTCTTGAAGTTCCTCTTCCTTGGACTCGGTGGACTCAATCTTCTCAACAAGGCAGGACAGTCCGCTCTGAATGACAACCCCTCACTTGTGAAAACTTACAGGAAATACGATGATGAACCTTTGAACAGCCGTATCACCAAACCCGCTGTCAAAGGTGGCACTTTGATTGCCGACTTCGACGGTAATCCACTTGTCCTGAAACTCAGCGACAACGCTGTTGAAGCATACAACAAGGGGCTATTGCCTCTCAACACCCTCGCTAATGCCGCATTGCGTAGTTGGGATGAACGTCATCAAACGATTTCATATAACTATGATAAACTTCAGAAAAACAGTCAAACAACCGTCATAACACAAGGCATCAAGTACAATACTATATTATAAAAAAGAATCTCTTCTAAAGACGATTTGGTTATTACTTTGTGTTCCAGTTCATGATCCTCATGTTGTCGTTGAACTTACCCCACATCACGGGGTGCTGTTTGCCGTTGGTTCGCTCAATGATATTCTCAGAAACGAATGTGTAGATCTCCTTTGCAGTGATGATACGGTCGCGGTTGGTATCAGCCCCTCCCTTAATGCCTTTGAGCAGATATTGCGTGTAGAAACCATTGTCAGACCAAGGGTTCTCCATGGATGTCTCGTTGGTACGTGATGACAAGAATAGCATCACACCTTGTTGGTCGGTGAATGAAGACTCCGCTGATATGGATGAAGAACTCGTTGATGATGGGGAGAGACGTAGTCCGCCAGAATAACAGGCATCAATGAAAAGTTGCTTGTTTTTGGCCCTGCAATAAGAGCCGTGGCTATAAGTACTCTGGCAGCAACACCATCAGCCAAGTGGCATGGTACATCGACAACAATGGCGGTTCCACCCATCCCGTGAAAACAAAATCCCCTAACGAACTGGGACTTTATGATATGAGTGGCAACGTATGGGAATGGTGCCAGGATTGGTATGGATCATACAGTAGTGGGACGCAGACAAATCCCACCGGTCCTTCAAGTGGGTCTGACCGCGTCAACCGTGGTGGCTGCTGGCACTTCGACGCGAGTGAATGTCGTGTGTCGCTCCGTTCCCACGACTACCCGTCGCGCAGCTGCGGCAGCAGCTTCGGGCTGCGCCTGGCCCTCTGAGTTTCACAACCCTTTCAAAAATAGTTCTAAGCTCAGCGACGGCAGTTGGCTCATGCGAAATTGGGGCTAAACGGAGAAGCCCCAATAGCATGAAGCCAAACTGCAGGAGCATCATCATACCGGCGAAGCCGGTCGAATTATTGTTTTCTCAAGAAACAGATTGCTGAGAGTCAAAGCGTAGGAACTGTTTTGGCAGCAGGAACAATAATGCGAGGAACTGCCATATCTCGCACCGCAATAACAACACCGCCTGGCAACGGCAAGCGAAGCACCTTCAAATCCAGCCGTCCTTGGAATGGATTCTGGTACGCCAGCAAGGGTGTGAAGGATGCGGAAGTGAGAGAAGGTGAATAATACTAACTGAAGTTTCGGAAGTTGGTTATGCTGCGTTCATATTAAAAGTCTAGCATATCGGAGCGAATTCATCAGACAGGCAATAATAATCTGTGAAATCAGCGAGATCCGCGAGAAAAGTTTTTTTTGCCTCTGAATGCATAAGAATCGATTATCCTCTCTATTTAGCATTTCATTACCTCAAAATAGAGTTTCGTCAGATGAGGGGCAAGAAATTTGGGAAAAAAAGAAAATAGATGTAACTTTGTCAACATCAAAAGACTCAGGATAATGATGAAATATAGGAACATATTGCTCATGCTGTGCATGATGTGCACGCTGATGGTGATGGGACAGGTCTCTGTCACAAGGAATAAAGCCAAAAAGCCAACTCCTGTGCAACATACTCCCAAATCACAACCGAAAAACAATGTCAACGCAGAAAAGAAACAAGAAAAGAGAGAACAAACAGTACCGACTACTCAAAGTAGCAATAAGACCTTCACCGTCAATGGTGTCTCCTTTACCATGGTGTATGTCCAAGGCGGCACTTTCCAGATGGGTGCGACAAGCGAGCAGGAAAGTGATGCTGGTGATGACGAGAAACCTTCGCATTCGGTTACCTTGAGTAGTTACTACATTGGAGAGACGGAGGTGACGCAGGGTTTGTGGGAGACCGTGATGGGCAGCAACCCGTCTAAATTCAAGGGAGCCAATAATCCTGTGGAGTGTGTGAGTTGGGATGACTGCAAGTCTTTCATCAGCAAATTGAACTCATTGACAGGCCAGCGTTTCCGCCTTCCCACTGAGGCTGAGTGGGAGTTCGCAGCCCGTGGCGGCAGCAAGAGTAAACATTACAAGTACTCCGGAAGCAACACTTTGAGTGCAGTGGCTTGGTATAAAGACAACAGTGGTGGTTCCACCCATCCCGTAAAGACAAAATCATCCAACGAACTGGGACTCTACGACATGAGCGGCAACGTATATGAATGGTGTCAGGACTGGTACGGAGGTTACAGCAGTGGATCCCAGACGAATCCTGCAGGACCTTCCAGTGGGTCTAACCGCGTGATCCGTGGTGGCTGCTGGTTCATCATCGCGAGGTTCTGCCGAGTCTCGTTCCGTTACTACAGCACGCCTGACTACCGCAGCTACAACCTCGGGCTGCGTCTTTCCCTCTGAGTTTCACAACCCTTTCAGAAAAGTTCTAAGCTCGGCGACGGCATCCGTTCCCATGCAGGTTTGGGGCTAAACAAAAAAGCCCTAACCGCATGGGACGGACTGCCGGAGAATAAAAATACTGGCGAAGCCGGTCGGATTAGAAGAATCTCCCTATTCCAAGTTAGCATTTTCAGAAACCACTGTCCTCAGAGTGCCAAAGGATTCCAAGGATGACATCAAGGAACTAATAGACTGGCTGATAAAGATGAAGGCAGAGGGAAAGGATGTCAAATCGGTCATCACTTCTGCCTCATTCTTACTTCACCAAAAAGCAGAAGAAACACAATCAGACCTACCTGACTTGGCTGATAAGTATAGGACTGAAGCAGAAATCCTCATCGAACTCTATAACCGATTGCCAGACTTCTATATTACAAAATAAGAATTTGAATCTGTAACAAATTCAAATCAATATCTGATGACAGCGGTCGCAAGTCCTTTTTGCCTTGCCAGGGTTATCATGTGTCTTGTGCCACGGCTCTGGCCATCCCAGAATGCGATGAGAGCATCCGCACATTCAGCCATCTCAGCGTTGCGGATATACCCGGCAGACCGTCCGTGCTTCTTCCAATCGGCGGGATGCGCATCAACCATTAGTTCCCGTTCCTCAGCGTAACGGACTCCGAGCGCATCAGCACCTCTTGCCATGCCACTGACCACAATCACTTGATGAGTGAGGAACTTGTCTTTGAGGAAGTCATCACATTTCTCTTTCAGCAACTCATAATCAGAAAAATCCCTTCCTCCTGCTATGATAACACGGTAATTAGGTTTAGTTTCATTCATGATATATGCTACATTTTGTATTGTGCAAATTTACACAATTTGTTTGAAATAGGAAAATCAAGTACAAGCAAAAGCATACAGCATTTGAGATAAAATCCCCTGCCATTAACGTGACAGGGGATTTCAGTTCATTAGTTACTTGTTCCTCAATGTCAGACCTCATCTGATATCCAAAGTGACGTACTCCAAATGTCCTGCGAAGACGCTCCGGGCTGCGATCTCATGTTCAATGCCACGGTCGTTCTTGTCTTCGACGATGAGCGTGATGACACCGTCCTCATCCACGCGCACAGCCATGACAACCACATCGCACGGCTCGTCATAAAGGTACGCCGCCACAATGGGCTGGTCACTCTCGAAATGCCATTCATGGCCGTTGTTCACACATTGCCCATGCTGTCGGAGGGCAACTATTTCACCACAACCTTTTGTCTGTCAAGGATGTAGATACCCTTGGTTGTTGGCCTGCTGATGGGGCGGCCGCTGAGGTCTCGCCATGAGGGGTTGATAGCGTTTTCCTTGATTCTGATGACGTTGATGGCGTCGGTCTCGGGCTGGGTGTCGGTACAGGGGGTATCTGTCATGTCGTAGTTGGCTGTCATGATAGTGACATTGGCTAAGCCGAGTTTTGTCACCACATCGGGCAGAGTGTCTGAGCGTTTGCTGGTGGCCCAGATGAGGTTGCCGTCTTTGTCGTAGAATTTGTGTCCGGCGTAGTTTTTGGTGCCTAGGAAGGTGATAATCTTGCCCACCACTTTATACCAGTCGTCGGTGCACTTGGGTGCGTCGTCGGTGAAGGCCTCATAGTCACCGCCCACGTATGCTGAGGTCGATGAGGACATGAGGTACGGGTATTCATCGTTGGCGCGTTTGAATCCGTCGGCGGCTACTACACATCCGAAGATGTTGTCGGGGTTGGCATCCTTCTTGATGATGCGGTCGTCGATGAACAT